>JAAHTH010000129.1_pt1 | contig 69869 bp, 38 predicted proteins | sample 6116091 | NCBI WGS metagenome assembly JAAHTH01 (sample SAMN13939990, study PRJNA603662) | sponge metagenome | isolation source: marine sponge | host: Mycale hentscheli | place: New Zealand | collected 2006 | reverse complement strand
GGATGAATGGTTTGTATATCATTATCATTGGGCCAACTGTACTATAAAAGATCCTAAAGATATTAAAGATCTTAAAGAAATGATTACTTCCTGGCAAAATTAAATTTATGTTAACACTTAAAATGACCAAGAGCAATGGTAAAATAATTTATAAGAATGTTTCAGATAAATTAAAATATAAATTGTTTGTAGAGAAAATTAATGATGGACAAGATCTAGAGTTTTTTGTAGATGTAGTTTCAAAAAAAGCATCTATACCTCAGATAACTAAAGTCCACACATGTATAAGAATACTAGCTGGAGAAGCTGGGTACACATTTGATGAAATGAAAAGCATTGTTAAAGAAAAAGCAGGAGTATATGTTGATGGAGGAGAAGATCTTAAATCTTTTGCTCACTGTAGTAAAGATGAATTAACCATGGCAATAGAAGTTTGTAATGAAATAGGAAGAGATTTTAATATAGACTTTACTCAGTAGGAGCTATATAACCTTCATCACCTTCTTCAAGAATTTCTTTTTCATCATAAAGATTATTATTTTTAGCTTGAGTCTCAATTTCAGCAAGAAGTAATGTAACAGTATAGAAAGATCTTTCAAGATCATTTAAATCTTCATACTTACCTTCCATAATTTTCTTAAGAGCTTTTTCTCTTTCTTCTTCTTCTTTAGGAAGTTGTTGAAATAGATAAAAAGAGACATTTTTACTCATTAAATAAAATGCTTTATTAATTTTAATGTCTACTAAAGCATCTTCTTTTAAATCTTTTACTTTAACCATACAACAAATATACTAAAATGAAATCAACTATCAATATTGAAGATATAAAAAATAAATTGTATAATAATTTAAAGCCTTCTGGATGGGCTAGTGTATTAAAAAGCTTTATTTATAGTAAAGACTTTGATAATATTATAAAAGAGTTAGCTAAACAATCAAGTGAAGGTAAAAGATTTACTCCCACTTTTAAAAATATGTTTAGAGCTTTTGAAGAATGTCCTTATGATAAAACAAAAGTTATAGTAGTAGGACAAGATCCATATCCTACTGTAAATGTAGCTGACGGTATTGCATTTTCTTGCAAAAATACACCTAACTTACAACCAAGTATAAGATATATTCTTACAGCTATTAATGATACGGTATATGATGGCAATGCTACATCTTCAGAACAAGATCTTACTAGATGGGCTAATCAAGGTATATTATTACTAAATACAGCACTTACTACTACTGTAAGTAAATCAGGTCAACATTTTAAAATATGGCAACCTTTTACTGCATATCTTTTTGATTGGCTTAATTGGCATAATTCAGGAATTGTGTATATTTACATGGGGAAGAAAGCTGAAGAATGGAGAGACTCCGTTTCAGATAATAATTATAAGTTAATAGTATCACATCCTGCTAGTGCAGCATACACTAAACAACAAAAGTGGGAATGTAATGATGTGTTTAATCATACAAATAAAATTATGCATGATTTGTATGGAGAAAAAATAACCTGGTAATATGGATGAGATTTTTAATATACTTAGAAAATATGGAATGACTCCTAATCAGTTTTATGTTTTATATAGTATAAAATATAAGATTAAAACTGATAATTTTGTAAATATATCTTTAGAATTAACAAGACTAAAGAATGATAAATGGTTAAAAGAAACTAATAAGTTGACAGATAAAGCAATAATAGTTATTCAACAAATTGAAGAATTTTTTAAAGCACAAAAAAAGAAAACATCTATTAGTATAATGGGACCAGAATTTATTAATAAAATTAAGGAATATTCAGAAATTTTTCCTAAATTTAAACTTCCAAGTGGCAAGTATGCTAGAACAAATATCAAAACTTTAGAAGCCACATTTAGATGGTTTTTTAGTAATTTTGACTATGAATGGAAGATTATTCTTCAAGCAGCAAAAAACTACGTAGAGGAATATGAAATGAATAATTATAAGTACATGAGAACTTCTCAGTACTTTGTTAGAAAACAAAACCAAGATAAAACATATGATTCAGAACTTGCAGATTATTGTGAAGCATTAATCAATGGAGTAGATGAACAGAAGAATCATTTTAAAGAAAGAGTAGTATGAAAATAATCAACAAACCAAAGTTAATTTTATTAGCTTTTGCTATTGTAGGCAGTTTGTCTGCATGGGCTTTAATCAACTTAGCATTAGTTAAGATAAATCTATTTGAATATTTTGTAATTGAAATATTAATTACAGTATTACATTTAATATATAATAAAGCAAAAAAGGATTTTATTCCTGAGTCCTAATAATTTATGAATACTTTATCTGTAGCAGCTTCAAATAAATGGAGCAGTCAAAAGACTGGCTTTATAGATGCCCTTCATTATATGAAAGGGAGAATGGATGGAAATATAAAGAGTCTCAAAACTCCGTGGCATAAATTTAATGATGCTACTACGGATGGTATTGAGTGGAATACTCTTACGGTTATTGGTGGAAGACCTGGTTCAGGTAAAACATTAATAGTAGACCAAATAGTTAGAGAATCTTTTGTACTCAATGCAGGTGAAAACTTTAGAGTTTTACAGTTTCAATTTGAAATGTTAGCTAGAACAAGTGCTATTAGAGAATATTCTAGTGTACTTAGACAAACATACAAACACTTATGTAGTGCTGATGGAGCTTTAACACAAGATGAGTTACAAAAGTGTTATGACTATGCAAAGAAAAAAGTAAAGCATCCTATTGATGTAGTAGAAAGACCATGTACTATTGAAGAATTTAAATTAATTATTCATGACTATATGAAACATCATAAAGTTACTAGAGATGGTGAAGATATATTTACTAAAACTTTAATTACTGTTGACCATTCTCTATTATTTAAGAAAGATGTAACTGAAAGAGATAAGCATGAAACACTAAATAAACTTGGTGAAGCATTAACTTATCTTAAAAGATTATATCCTATTTCTTTTATTGTATTAAGTCAGTTAAATAGAAATATTGACAAGCCTGAAAGAAATGAGGATGGTAAGTATGGTAATTATATATTAGAGTCAGATGTCTTCGGGGCAGATGCTTTACTGCAACATGCTGATACTTTAGTAGGTATTAATAGACCAGCTAAACAAAAAATAAGATACTATGGACCAGAAAAATATGTCATAGATAGTGATAGAGTTCTTGTAATGCATTTTCTAAAATGTAGAAACGGTGATAATAGACTAAGTTTCTTTAGAGCTGAGTTTGAAAAGATGACTATTAAAGAAATGCTTACACCTTTAACTAAATAATTATGAAAAGTAAAACAGACATCAAAAAAGAGTATATGAATTTAAAGTTAGAAGACTTTTCTAAATGGTACACAGCTCTTATGGACTCAGAAAAAGTAGTATTTAATAAAGTTATCTCTGAAATGAGAGATGAATTTTTTAATAATAAAGAAGATAAAAATGCTGAAGAAAAAACCATTTAATAGAAGGGAAGCAACTGCAAAAGTATTAAATCATCATAAAAATAAGTTTAAAGAACTTGGTCTGCATGATCCTACATTTATACCTAAGTGTGCTTATAAGCCTTATGGAACTGATGAATTACATATATCTTTTTTTCCTAGTGAAATAGAAAAGGAACAAGATATTTATACAGAATTTTGTAGCAAAGAATGTGAACCTGAAACTAAAGAAAGAATATTGTACAGGTGGAGACATAATCCACATTATAAGGAAGAGTATGAACACACAGAACCTAATGATAGGGGACATGTAAGATATCTTATTCCTGTATCTGAATTAATTGATCAAGACAGAATAATAGAACAAGATAAAAAAGAAGAAGATATAATAAAAACTTTTCCAAACTTTGCAAGTGAATTTATAGATCCTGATTCAGATAATCCTGTTAATCAAATGACTATAAGAGATTTTGCTTCAATTATTTGGAAAAAACCTGTTAGTAACAAAAAGTGGTTAAATAATTTAATTAAAGATTTATGAGTATAGTACTTCCAACAAAAAAAGTAAAAAAAGAAAGAATTAATCCAAAGAGATTAATAATTTATAGTAAACCTAAAACAGGTAAAACAACTGCATTTGCAGGATTAGAAGATAACCTTATTCTAGATTTAGAACAGGGATCTGAATATGTTGAAGCTCTTAAAGTTAAAATAAACAACTTACAAGAGTTATTAGATACAGGTAAAGCAATTAAAGAACAAGGTAAACCATATAAATATGTAACTGTTGATACAGTAACTGCACTAGAAACTATGGTTATGCCTCTTGCTGTAAAGTTATATAGACAAACTCCTATGGGTAAAGGATATCAAGGAGATACTGTAGTAACATTACCTAATGGTGCAGGATATTTATATATGAGACAAGCATTTTTTCAAGTCTTAGATTTTATAGATACCTTAGCTCCACATGTTATATTATCAGGACACATTAAAGATAAAGTTGTAGATGATAAAGGCTCAATGGTTATGTCAGCTAATATTGACTTAACAGGAAAAATTAAGTCTTTAATATGTGCTAATGCAGATGCTATTGGTTACATGTATAGAAAAGATAATCAGACAATAATTAACTTCAATAATAATGATGGGGTTACTTGCGGTGCAAGACCAGATCATTTAAGAAATAAAGAAGTAATTATATCTGAGATGGATAAAAAAGGTGAGATAAAAACTCATTGGGAAAAAGTATATATTAATTAATAATTAAAACAAAAGTAACATGGCGTTAAGTACAAAAGACCTACAAGAAGGAAGTGCATCGGTCAAAAAAACAATTGCACCCGGAAATCATAAGTTAAAGATTACTAGTTTAAACTTAGAAAAGTTTAAGTTTATAGATGATGCTTATCATTTAATCTTAAATTTAGAAACAGAACCACTTAAAGACTTTGAAGGTTTTTTAGTTGATCCTACAAAACCAGATGGAGATAGATATGATGGGCAGGTTGGTAAAGTTAAAACTAACAGGTATGCATATGCAGATGGTGAAACAAGATCAGGATTTAAAGTAAACAGAGATAGATCTATTTTAATATTTATTAAAAGCATGTGTAAAGCTTTAGATATGGCAGATGATTCTGATATATTTACAGATTGGTTTACAAATGAAGATGGTAAACATGAAACAATTGAAGAATTTGTAAAAGCATTTGATACTAAAATACAAAAATCTGAAAAAATATACTTAGATTTTGCTATTGGTGGTAGAGAATGGGAAAACAAAAATGGTTATATAAACTATGATATGTTTTTACTTAAACCTATGAAAGGAACATTTGCATTTGGAGAACCAGGTTCTAGTAAAATTGTAACCTATAATGAAAAAGATCCTAAGCATTTAATTGCACTCAAAATAAAAGATGTAGAATCTTTTGGAGATGAGGATATTTCAGTACCAAGCAACACCTCTGGTGACTTCAGTTTAGATTAATTAAAAATAATTTAAAAGGGGGTCATGGGGATGACTCCCTTTTTTATTAAATTTAATTTATGATTTCAACTAAAAATTTAATTTCAAGTATAAATGAAGTCCCAAGTGAATGGATATTTGAATACTATTTAAACCTAGAAGAAAAACTCACAGGTCAAACTATTCAAATAAGATCTGTATTTAATCCTAGAGAAAAGACACCATCAATGTTTTTATTTCCAGGAGATACTGATACTAATAAGTATTTCTTTAAAGATTACTCAAGTGGTAATGCAGGTAGTAGTATTAAATTAATAATGCTATTAAATGATATTCCATATTGGAAAGCAAAATTAAAAGTTATTCAGGATTATAATGAGTACACTTTAGATACTAAATACACACCTCTTAAAGAATTTAAGGTACATAATAGATATCAAGTAATTGATTATGAAATTAGACATTGGACTAATTTTGATCAGAACTATTGGAGTATGTATAAGATAAATTCTAAATTGCTTGAAGCTTATAATGTTTCTCCTTTATCTTATTATACTATGAGTAAGGAAGAAGATAATAAAAAACAAATGATTAAGATTGAAGGTAGAAATATATATGGTTATTTTAAAAATGATGGGACATTATATAAAATATATCAACCTAAAGTAAAGAAAAAAAAGTTTATAAAAGTAAAGAACTATATACAAGGATCTGAGCAACTTAAATATGATAAAGAGTTTCTTATCATATGCTCATCTCTTAAAGATATGCTTGCATTTAATAAACTTAAGATTACTAATGGAGAATGTATAGCACCAGATAGTGAGAATACTTTAATACCAGAAAATGCATTAAATAAAATTACTGAAAAGTATAATGATGTATGTGTTGTATTTGATAATGATGATGCAGGAATAAAGTCTATGAAAAAGTATCAAGATAAATTTAATTTTAAATATGCTATCTTAGATCTTGAAAAGGATATATCAGATTCTGTTAAGAAATATGGTATTGAAAAGACAAGAGATATACTTTTTAGACTTTTAAAACTAGAACTTAGACCTAATGAAACAACAACTTAAAAATAAAATTAAGCATGCTTTAGAATGCTGGAAGTATGAAGGTTTAGAATTTACTGAAGATATGATTCCAAAAGATGCTATAGGATTTATATATGAAATGAGTACAGTTCTTGACGGTAAGTTTGTAAAATATATAGGTAAAAAAAACTTTTATAGTAATGTTAAAACTAAGTTAGGTAAGAAAGAAATGCCTACTGATAAAAGAAAAAAAACATATAAAAGAGTAAAGAAATATAACTATCAAAAATACTTTAGTAGTAATGAAGTATTAAAACAAGCAAAAAAAGATGGTTATCCTATTAAAAGAGAAATACTTTGTATTTGTAATAGTAAGCTTCAACTATCTTATATGGAAGCAAGACAACAATTTTTATGTGATGTATTAGTTAAAGATGAATATCTAAACGGTAATATATTAGGTAAATTTTATAAAGGAAGAATATGACAAAAAACAAATCTGATTCTCTAGCAAAAGCTAGTAAAGAGTTAATGATGATTGAACCATATTATGGTTTCTTTCTAATTATGTTAAATAAAGTATGGACAAAGACACAAGTTCCCACTGCAGGAGTTTGTAAAAATGGTATTAATTACCAGTTATGTATTAATGAAGATTTCTGGGAGTCCTTAGATAAAAAGAAAGAGTTAGGTATATTAAAGCATGAATTACTTCATATAGCCTTTAATCATCTTACTCATTTTTATTTTAATGATAAAAGATTAGCAAATATTGCTATGGACATGGAAATCAATCAGTATATTAATAAGACCTGGTTACCAGAAGATGGTATATTTATTGAAAATTATGCTGATCTTGAATTAGATTATAAAGCAGGATGTAAGTATTACTATAAAAAACTTCAACAAGCTAAAGAAGATAAAGAACAGAATGGTACAAGTGGTTGTAAAGAGTTTGATAAGTTATGTGATCAGCTTGATGAAGGAGAAGATCCTGTTAAAAACCATGACATGTGGAAAGACTTTCAAGATTTATCTGAGACAGAGAAAAAACTTATTGAAAAGCAAATAAAAAGAGTTCTTACTCAAGCTTCTGATATGGCTGAATCAAAGTCTAGAGGTTCTACTCCAGGAGAGATTAAAGATCTTATTAAAGTAGATGAAGTGCTTCCACCCAAGTTTGATTGGAAAAACTATGTAAGACGTTTCTCAGGAACTTCTTCTAGAGTATTTACTAAAAAGCTTAGAAGGAAAGAAAATAGAAAGTTTGATGATAATCCCGGTCTTAAGATTAAGATGAAGAAGCATGTTTTACTTGCAATTGACACATCAGGTTCTGTATCAAATAATGAGGTAAAAGAATTTATGGGTGAAATGAAACATATTCATAAAACAGGAGTAGCTATGACGTTAGCTCAATGTGATACATCTATAAGAAAGATAGAGGAGTATAACGGAAGCAATGAATTAAATATTGAAGGAAGAGGTGGAACTGAGTTTGATCCTATTCTAGATTATTTTAATGCAAACTTAAGAAAATATACAAGTCTTATATATTTTACTGATGGAGAATGCTATACTAGTGTAAAACCCCAAGCACCTGTGCTATGGGTACTATCTGAATGCTCAAGCATGAATGATAAACTACCAGGAAAGGTAATTAAATTAGAGTTATAATTAAAAAAAGAAAAAAGATGAGTGGTACTCAATTGAACACAAATGAATTAAAAACATTCTTAAAACATATTACTAAGAATAATAAAGAAATTCAAGAGGACGGGAAAATTCCTGTAGCTGTAAACATAGAAGGTGACGCAGGTCTAGGTAAAACTTCTGCTATAATGCAATTAGGTCAAGAACTTGATATGCATGTTGTAAAGATTAATCTATCACAGATAGAAGAGATAGGTGACCTTGTTGGATTTCCTGTAAAAGAATTCCAAATACAAAACAAAGAGGGTAAAACTACTTGGATTACAGAAGCTCAAATAGAAACTGCTACTAAGAAAGGTTACAAAGTTGTAGCTAAAAGAATGTCTCACGCAGTTCCAGAATGGATACAAGGTAAAGATGAAGGTGGTTTCTTAGTTCTTGATGATTATACTAGAGCTGATCATAGATTTATGCAAGCTTGCATGGAGTTAATTGATAGACAAACTTACATCTCTTGGACATTACCTAAGAACTGGCATATTGTTCTAACTACTAATCCAGACAATGGAGATTATAATGTTAGTTCATTAGATGATGCACAGAAGACTAGATTTATTTCTGTTGATGTAAAATTTGATGTAGACGTATGGGCCAAGTGGGCAGAAGGAGAAGGTATTGATGGTAGATGTATTAACTTTTTACTAATGCATCCTGAGCTTATAACCCAGAAGATCAATCCAAGGTCTGTCACAACTTTCTTTAACTCTATTAGTTCTATAGATAAGTTTGAAGAAGAGCTACCTCTAATTCAAATGATTGGTGAAGGATCAGTTGGATCTGAATTCTCAAGCATGTTTACTATGTTTATTAATAATAGACTAGATAAGATTGTTTCTCCCAAAGATGTTTTATTTAATACAAATCAAGACTATATTACAGGACAATTAAAAGCAGCTACTACACAAGGTGGAACAGAATTTAGAGCAGATATCAGTAGTATTATTGCTACAAGAACTGTCAACTACGCCTTACATTATGCAGAAACAAACGGAGTTAAGAGAGAATTAATTGACAGATTAATTTATCTTTCTACGGATTGTGAGTCTTTCACTAATGATCTTAAATATTATATCATTAAGGAAATAGTTAATGGAAACAAAATTAAGTTTGCTAAACTACTTATGCACAAGGATGTGGTTAAAATGGCGGTTAAATAAAACTTTAACAGTTTCCAAATAAAGAAAAATTAAATAAGTTTATTCACAAGTTAAAGGGGTCTCAGGATCCCTTTTTTATTTTAAAAAAAAGCTATTATGGAAAATATGCAAAAATTAATTCAATTAAATGTTAAAACATTAGATGCAAATGGTGATAATCCAAATCGCTGGGTAGATAAAGATAATGCTCATGAGTATACATATACGTTTAGTATAGACGCTAGTAAACCACCAATGATTTTTCATGAATCAATAGAAAATTTATATGAGGATGTTCAGTGGAGCGTAAATCAGAATAACGTAGGTACAGTAGTAGTTAAGAAAGGAACTAAATTTCATTTTACTCCTGGTGTTAAATTTCCAAGACAACAGTTTAAAGAACTACAACAAGCTCATGGAGTTAAGTCTATAAGAGACATAAGTAAGGCAGATTATATTATAATTGATAATAATATGACAACAAGAACAGTTCAACAAAAATGGAAACATGGAGTGATAAAAGGTTCAACAATGTTTAATGTTTTATATTTTCTTAATGAAGACTTTATACCAATGTATAAAGACAGAATAAGTGAATGCTATAAACAAGAAATTCTAGATAATGTTGATAAAGATCATATGTTTGAACTTGATTTTAGAGATATAAGTCGTGTACGTGAGACATTAAAATACTTACGTGAAGAACACAAGTATGAAACAGCTAATGGAAGAAAAGGTTATTTAACTCCACAAGATGAGGCCCTTCTTCAACTTACTATAAATGAACTTAAAGGTACAAGTAAGTATCATAATCTAGTTACTGAAAATGATTATAAAGCTCTTCTTGAATTTCAAAAAGATGATATATCTGAAAAATTAGTTGATACTGACTTATTGTCTAAAGTTATTGATAAACACTTAGACAAAGTTGTTCTTGATGAAGAGCAATATCAAGCTTTAGATACAATGTTTAAAAGTTCTGATGAAGATAATCATATAATTGCTATGGAAATTATGGCTAACTGTCACTTTAAAGATAGTCTACTGTACATTGAGAAGTTATTTCTTGATTATTCTCACAATATGTGGAATACAGGAAAAGCTAATCATGTAAACTTTAAGAATCTAAGAAGTTTAGTTGATAGAGCTGATACTTATGATATGAAATATGGTAGAGACTTTGATCATTCAATGAAGATTTTAGAAAAGTTTGGAATGTTTACTCCAGAGAATATTAACTTTATGTTAGAAACTCACATGAAGAAACTTAATGAATTAATCAATACTAACAGTAATTATTTTAATATTAAATCTATAACTTTAAATGAAAAATGTTTAAATAAATTAAATTTTAACTATATTTACACTAAGCAGGATGATTATACACCTAAAGATCAAACTGCTGAAGAAGAAATAGAAGAAGAACAATTTACTCTTGATTAAAATTATATGAGTATAGAAATAAATTCACTAGTAGGTAATGAAGAACTTGAAAAGTTTTATAGCAAACCTTTTGCCTTTAGTTATTCAGGCATAAACAAGCTACTGTTCTCTCCAAGTCTCTTTTATTCACATTATATATTGAATGAAAGGGAAGATAGTACTGACTCTCACCTGCTTGCAGGGAGGGTCGTTCACTGTCTATTATTGGAACCAGAAAACTTTGATAAAGAATTCATGGTAATCCCTACAAGTTTACCATCCGGAAACAATAAGAATATTGTAGATCAAATCTTTAAAGTTTACACATCATATGAGAATGAGAGTTTAAACTTAGAAGATTTTAAAGATGAGATTATATCTTATCTTGAAGAAATAAACTTACATCAATCTTTAAAAACAGATGAACAAAGACTTAAGAAAATCTTATCAGATCAAAATGAGTCATACTTTAAATTTTTAAAAGAAAAACAAGGTAAAACAATAGTTGATAATGACATAGTTAACCAAGCAACTGAAAGTGTACGTATATTAAAAGCAGATCCAGAAATATGTGAGTTATTACAGCTTGGATTAGATGATGAGCTTGAAGTACATAATGAAATGTTTTTAAGTGCACCTTTACCAAGATATCCATTTGGAATTAAAGGTGTGGTTGATAATGTTGTTATTGATAAAGAAAAGCAAATAATTTTTATAACTGATTTAAAAACAACAGGTAAGCCTTTAATTGATTTTGCTGACTCTGTAGAGTTCTATAAATATTGGATACAAGCCGCTATATATAAAAGACTTGTAGAAGATAAGTTTGGAATAAACATTGGTTGGAAGATTGTATTTACATTTTTAGTAATAGATAAATACAATATGTACTATCCTTTTCAAGTTACAGATGCAACTATGAAACTTTGGGAATATAACTTAAATGATATTCTAAAGCAATGTAATTATCACTATGAGTCTCGTGATTATACCTTACCATATAAATTAGCTAAACGTAAAGTAAAACTTTAGTCTGTATGAAAATAACTTCGCTATATGATAAATACTTTCAAAAGTCTAAGATATTCTTATATCCGCTCTTAGACATTAAAAGAGGTACAAGTGTTGTTCCACATGAAACTTATCTTTCATGGAAAGACAATATTACCTCTGAGGATATGAAGCTAGTCACTCTATACAAAACAAGAGAAGATACAATGTATAAAAATTTTATTGATAAAGTTCTTCTAAAACATTCTCGTTTAGTAGAACATTGGAATGTTGATAAAGAAAATACAGTATTTATTTTTGATTTTTGTGATTTAGAAGATGACTGGTATTTTTTTATACAAGGAAAATATAGCAAAATAAACACAACAACAAAAAGAAAGATATGTAATTTCTTTGAAAAGAACAGTGGTAATCATTTATATGTAAATAGCTACTTGTTTCCAGATAATCATTTTAAGAACTATGCTAAAATTTTAGATGTTGATATATCACTTCTAAAAAATGTAGGTGAGCTCTGTGATAAACCTGATCTTCAAAGAGAAACATTAACTTTAGAAAAAGCAAATCTAGAAAATATAGACAATTCAAAAATAAATTATTAAATTTGATAAAAAAATCAATATGGAAAACTCAATGATGTTAGTTCAATCTACATGGAATGGTGTACAAACTTTTAGAATGGTCCCAATCCACAAAGATTGCCCTTATGTAGAATGTATATGTGATCCAACTACAAAAGTATTTGTGGTTATTTCTACTATTACAAAAAATACATTTCATATGGTCGCCAAGTTAGATGATAATGGTGACACTATGTTTGTTAAAAATGGTAAGAGACAAAATGGTAAAATGCAAAAAGAAGAAAGAAGACAATGTGAAACCTTCCAAGAATTTTATTTAGAAGATATAAATTCTGTAACGGATATAGTTAAACATTTTGCTCTTAATGAAAAAACTTTTAAATTTAAATGGAAAGAGTTTTTAAAAGATAAACCTAAAGAATAGTCTCCATCTCTTGCAGGTTCTGTTTTAACAGGTGCTAAAACACCTGAGATTATCACTTAATCAAAACCAAAAAAAATAGAAAAGGGATCAAGTTGGTCCCTTTTTTAATCTTTACTATTATGAAACAACACTGGGTAATGGACTATGAGACCTTATCTAATTGCTTCGCTGCTGTCTTTATTGATGTTAAATCTGATGAACAAGAAATATTTGTAATTCATAAACTAAGAAATGATATAGATAACTTTATATATTTTTTAGAAAGAAATATTCTTTATAATGAATGGCATGTATCTTTTAATGGTCTAGGATTTGATGGACAAATAACTGAGTACATACTTAGAGATAAAGAACAACTTCAGCAAATGAACCCTGAAGAAGTAGCAAAGTGGATTTACACAAAGGCTCAATATATTATTGGAAAACAAAATGCAAAAGAGTTTTTAGACTTTAGTCCTAGAGACTTAAAAGTAAAACAACTAGACGTATTCAAACTTAATCACTGGGATAATCCTGCAAAAAGATCTAGTCTTAAATGGATTCAGTATACAATGGATTGGTTTAATATAAAAGATATGCCTATTCATCATAGTACTGAAATAACAAAACAAGAAGAGATAGATCAAGTTATAAAGTATTGTATTAATGATGTTGAGTCTACTAAAAGAATTATGAATCTTAGTAAGAGTCAAATACAATTAAGACAAAAACTAACAGAAGAATATGGTATAGATTTATATAGTGCATCTGAACCAAGAATATCTAAAGAATTATTTCTTTATTTCTTGAGTAAGAAAACAGGAATATCTAAATATGAACTCAGACAAATGAGAACATACAGAAATCTTATAATTATAAAAGATCTTATTCTTCCATATGTTAACTTTAAAACAGCTACCTTTCAAAAGCTTGTTAACAAGTTTAAAGAAGCTACAGTAGAACCTCAGAATACAAAAGGTGGTTTTAAATATTCTGCTAGATACAGAGGAGTTAAAACTGACTTTGGTCTTGGTGGTATCCACGGAGCAAGAGAAGCAGGTGTATATGAATCTGATAAGGATAATATTATAATGTCTTCAGATGTTACAAGCTTCTATCCTAACCTTGCTATTAGAAATGGATGGTCTCCTAAACACTTACCTAAAAAAGAATTCTGTAATCAATATGAATGGTTCTTTGAAGAAAGAAAAAAGATACCTAAATCTGATCCAAAAAACTATGTCTATAAGATTATTCTTAACTCAACTTATGGATTAAGTAATGATAAGAATTCTTTTCTATATGATCCTGAGTTTACTATGAGAATTACTATTAATGGTCAACTTAGTTTATGTATGCTATATGAGATGATAATGGAAGGAATTCCAAATGCAACTCCTATTATGCATAATACTGATGGTTTAGAAACTATTATTCCTAGAGAATATCAAGATCGTTATATGGAGATATGTAAGCAATGGGAAGATATAACTAATCTTCAGCTAGAACATGATACATATCAAAAGGTTATCTTAGGTGATGTAAATAACTATATAGCTGTAAAAGAATACAGTGAGGTACATAAGGATATTTATAATGACATTAAATATTCTAATCCTCATGATTTATTTAAAGAAGGAAATGGTAAGTTTTACCATGCTAGTACTAAATGTAAAGGTAGATTTGAATTTAATAACCTAGCTCTTCATAAAAACAAAAGCTTTCTGGTAGTACCAAAAGCAATTTATAATTATTTTGTACATGGAATAGACCCTGAAAAATTTATAACAGAACATCAAAATATTCTTGATTTCTGTGGTGGTAAAAAGATAAGAGGTGATTGGACTTTCTATAGTCATTACACTCAAGATGGAAAATATGTTAAAGATGAACTTCAACATACTCTTAGATATTATGTAAGTAATAAAGGTTGTAAGATAATTAAAAGAAATAATCTTGATGATCGGGAGATACAACTTGAAGCTGGCAAGTGGATGCAAACATTATTTATTCGCTATAAAAAGAAACAGCTTGATAAGTATGATCTAAACTATAATTATTACATAACAAAAGTAAAAAAGGAGATAAAAAATTTAGAACCTTTAATAACACAATTTAAATTATTTTAATCATGGGATTTAAAATTAAAAACTATGGTAGAGCTCACATTGTTGGAGCAGCTCTACCTAATCATGCAGATACTTATACTGTAATTAAACATGAAGATGTAATTAATCTTTGTATAAATGAATTAGAACAAGCAGGTTTTAATATCATTGGAGAAACATATAGGGCTACATCACAAGGTGATATCGCTACTGGTGTATATAAAGTAAGCTATGGTAATGATCCTGATTTAGGAATCATGTTAGCTTGGACTAATAGTTATAATAAGCAAGTTGCATTTAACTGTACTTCAGGTGCTTATGTTATAAACTCTGGAAACCTTATGATAGGTAACTACGGAACCTTAAATAAGTTTAGAAGAAAGCACACAGGTACAGCAGATGAAGATACTGAGAATTCTATTAAGGATCAGATTACACATGCTAAGATGCACTTTGCAAGTCTTGCAGAGGATAAAAAGAAGATGGAAGCTATTAAAATGAGTAGGACGGAACAAGCTGAACTCCTTGGTATTTTATTTGCTAAAGAAGATCTTCTTACTCCAAGACAAGCTACTATAGTAAAGAAGCTTATGAACAAACCTAACTTCTTTTATGGAGGTGGTAGTGATAGCTTATGGACATTCTACAACTATGTAAGCGAAGCTCTACAAGATACTCATCCAATAAGATGGTTGATTGACCAGAGATTCTTTCATGAGTTTATTAGAAACTTTAAAGATCTAGATAATGTAGATGTTGTAAATAGCACTGATGATAATCTTACTCAAATTTTCTTTAATGGAGAAAACCCTCTAGCACAAATAGATGATTTAACAGGATGTCCTCCTGTAGATCCTGCTCAAGTAGATCTAGAAGATTCTATTGCAGAAGTAGAAGCTGAGACTAAAGTTACAGAAGAAGAAGCTATTGGTTTTCATAATGCTGCAGTAACTGAACCTACAATTGAAGAGCAGATAGAAAAAGATGAAGCTGCGGTGGCTGAAGTATGTGATGAGCCTGAAGAAGAAACCCCATCTGAAATGAATGACATAGATGTCACAAAGTTAAAACTAGATCCTACAGCTTTTAGAGCTAATGTGACACTAGATGATGACTTTGATTTTGAAAGTGGTAGTGAAGAAGAAGAGGAGTCTGCAGAAGCTGACTTTGATTTTTAATTATTATAAATATAGGGGAGTAACTTCGGTTGTTCCCCTTTTTTTTTTAAATTTGACTATGAACATGAAAGCAAAACACGGAAAAGATATTATCTATATTAAGTACATGTCATCAGATATGAAATATGTATTGGTATCTAAACATAAAGAAGGTAAACGTAAAGTATTTAAACTTGATTTTACAGAACTGTCAGGTTTAAATAAAAAAGATTTAAGTAAACTTGAAAAACTTTATGAGTGGAAGGATTGTTAACGTCCCTGTCCCTTATATCTCTTCTTATAATTTCTAGAAGATTTAACATTAGATGTCTTAGACTTGGAGTGAATTCCAGGTCTTAAGACATTTTTTTTCTCTGCTAGCTTGCTACTTGTTAATTTCATAATTTATATTGATTAGTAAGATGCTGTCCAAGCTTTAGTAGTTTGTTCAAGTTTAAACGCAGGATCATAAGTTCCACCTTTAAGTCCAAACATTTTACCAAAGTCATTCCATATTTTATATTCTCCTTCTTTCTGCCAAGAATAAGGACCCACATCTCTTTTATAAACACCTCTTGGATCATCACTAACTATTTGCTGAAAATGATTTATAATTTTAGCATACAATTGAATTGTTGGTCCAGTTGCAATAGATGTATTTTTTATTAAATCTACTTGATCAGAAAATCCAAATATAGGATTAAATAACTCATTCTCCTTTTTAGTCATTAAAGTTAAATATAATAAATGATTTACCATCCAACCATCTAAACTTTTTTGTCTTTCTTCTAGTTTTTTAAATCTATCAGGATCATCCATGTCAAATCCAAATAAATATGTTACTATAAGACCAAGAGCAATAATCATTGCTGCTTCAATTACTGTTTTATTTATAGCTTCTTTTTCTTCTGCAGTCATTATAGGAGCATAATTATTATAATCAGTTAATAATCTAGAAGTACTTTGCAAAAATTGAATATAATATCCTTTCTTTACACCTGATGCTTGCCAGTCATAAACATCTCCAAATTTATTTTCCTCATTTTGACTATACTGAAACCTAGCCGTAAACATAGGAATAGCAAACTTTCTATAAAAAGTTACTAATTTAAAAAACATATTTTTATTGGCTTGTGCAGAATTAAACTGATCTACCTCACCATTAAGTCTTTTATTTATATCAGCAACTCTAAATTTAAAACTTTTAAACTTAGACCCTTTAGATATTGTAATCTTATCTCCTTCTTTATATTTAATTTCTCCTTCTATTCTATTTTTTTCTTTTAATTGATCAACAGTTAATCCATATTCTTTTGCAATACTTTTTAAACTATCGCCTTTCTTAAATATATGTGTAATAGATTCTGGACTATACTCAACATCTATTCCATCTTTTAACTTTATTAATCCTTCAGAATTCAATTCATAAGCCTTATGTAACTTAATCATTTTCTTTTCTCCATTTGGTAATCTTTGTTCAACTAAATGATTAGCAGTTGCACTAAAAAATAATTCAGCGGAAGAACTAACTTCAAGCAACTTTCTAAAATCATATAACCAAGTAGCATCCAACATATCTTTTATAAATGTTCTAGATGTAGACTTACCAAAGTCTTTTCTAAACTTATTAGGTATCGCTTCAAAGACTTCCATCATTTGAAAGTTTAAAGATTTAGATCCTCTTTTATAAATATCACCTTTATATTTAGACATCTCAAATATGGCTCCTGCTGCTATAGCTTTACCTTCTGCAGCTGATTGATAAGTTATAAAGTTACCACCACCTGCTTCTATTATTGCTTGGACAGTCATTTGAGTTCTATTCTTTGCAGCTGATGGCACATCTAATGCAATAAATGAAGCACTTGCTGCTCCCATTAAAGTATTCATCACTTTAGCCATGCCAGGAAACCTTTCTTGTAGGTCATCATTTGCTTTACCATAAAACATTCTATCAATATAATAGTTTAATGCATCAGCTCTTTGATTACTTCCTCCTTTTTTCATAAAAGCAAATCTACTTCTACTCTTAGATACTTGAGCACTAGCTTTAGACATATTTTTTATATCAAACTCTTCATTGTTTAATATAGATTTCATCATTTTTGCAATAGGTTCATTCTTTATTAACATCTCTTGCATGTTAAGAGACATTAAATATTTAGACATTCCTCCTAGTATGTCAGCTGAAGTTTCTTCATGGTTTAATTTATAAAGACCTTCAACAGGAATTCTACTTACAGGATTACCTGACCAATCAGTTTGAACTAAATGGATATCTGGATCATAATTAAATGTTTGATTTTGATCACCATCAGCATCATCCTTTGCTTTTACAAATCCAGATTTAATAGCGGAGATACCAGCTTTAATTTTATCTTGTACATCTTCTTCAGCACCTCCTTGTAAGTATTCTAGTGTACCTTTTCTTCTCATACGGGTTTGATCCAAAAATAATTTTGAAGCATCTGGTTTACCTTCTTGAATTTTAAGATATTGTTTTTTATATTCTTCAAGTAATCTAAATCTAGCTCCGCCTTCTTTTTCTAACTGAAAGTATAAGTCATCTCTATATTTAGCAGACACAGCACTGTTAGGTATACCGGCTCCTTTAAATTCTTTAGGTTGAAAGTTTCCTTTATTATCTACTATTCCTTTCTCTACATAATATCTTTTTTGTTCATCTGTTAAGTTTACATATTCATCAGGTAAAGTTCTATATTTTTTCTTAACAGACATCTTACTATATTTACCTCCAGGTTTACCTTTTATATAAATAGGATTACCTGTATTAGGATTAATAAGTTTTGTAGTTGAATAGTATTTTTCTTCTGCTGGAGTAACTGCTGTCCATGCACTTATTCTTCTCCACTTTTTAGTTTTTTTAAACTGACCTGTTTTATTTCTAGACCAAGTATCTACCTGATAATGATTATTATCAAAGAATTGTTTAAAAGCATTATTACTATCCCTTAATGTTTGAATTAATGGAGAATTAATAAACTCATCAGAATTACTATAATTTATTTGAGTAAGTGTTCCTTCTTCAATTAAATCTTGTTGTGATAGATCTGCAATTATATTACCCGCAGAACTAGTAAATAATGCTATATATTCAGCAGTAGGTTTACCTGATCTTAGTTCTGATAATTTATTAAAATAACCTGAAAGTTGTTGACCTTCAATCTTACTCAGACCCATTGTATCATGTATTAAACTAAGTCTTACAAATTCAAGATTTTCTTGTTCAGTCAATTTCTCTCCAGCTTCTTTTAAGTTTCTAAGTTTTTTAAAACTTTCTAACTCTTCTATAGATAATCCAGTTTGAGCATTGAACTCTTCTTTAATTTTAGCGTACTCAACATCTAACTCTTTTAGTTTTCTAATTTGTCCTTGTGTAAAACCCATTCCATCAGGAACTCCATCAGAACTAGATACTTTAAGTAATAAACTTCTTTGAGTAGATATCTTATTTAGTTTTTTTGCAACTGAACTTACACCACCCTTATCAGTTAATGCTTTTATCTTATCAGTTATTTCTTTAACTTCATCAAAGTATTGTTGTGAAGGAGAAGACACATAACTTCTATCTATAAATTCTCTTACTTCTTGTTCATACTGTTCTGCTGTTTCACCTGTAGGATATATTTTTCTTAAAGGTAATTCAACTTTCATAAACTTATCAAGATCATTCTGAGCTGCATCATAATCTGTATTAAACTCATATATATCTTTTGACTCTTCTTTATGTTTCAATCTTACAAGAGTCTTTTTAAGTTCATCTCCTGTTTTATAATTACCTTCTGTATCAATTAAGTTAAATAAATCTTGATAGTTTTTAGTAGCCATATCTAATCTACTAAACGGCATAAAATCATCAGCATCTTTATAATCAGATTGTTGATAAGTTGACTTTGTATTTTGCAGTAAGTTTTTTTCTTCCCAGGCTTCTGTAGATAACTCTTTACTAACTGTTATTTCTTTTCCTGTAGTAGGATCTACTACTGTATTAACTTGTTTCCAAATTTTATTAATTTCATAAAACTTATCAGAATACTTTCTATGCATGTAATCCTGTTCAAACTGCCATAATTCATCTTGAGCTTGTGCTATTTTTTTCTTATCCTCTAATTCTACAGCTACTTGTAAATTATTTTTAAGTTGATTATAATCTTTTCTCCAACCTTTAAATTTATTAATTAAAGTATAAACCTTCCACTCTTCAAACTCTCCCATATCATTTTTAATACCAACATCATCTAATTGAAAGAGCATATCCCTTAATTCATTAGTTTTATTTGGATCATAACCTACTTCATCTAGTAAAGGAAGAATGCTATTCATAAATCTATTCTGATCTTTTTGACTTTTTACAGCAGCATCGGAAAGTTCTTTATTCATTCCCATTACAAAAGAAATTGAAGGATCATTAATATCTACAAAAGGTATATAGTTAGCAGCCATATAGTTCATATCTCCTTTTTCACCACGTAATACAGAATCTAATATCTGAGGAGTAATATATAGTGCAGCAAATTCTTGTATATATTTATCTAAATATTTTTTTCTTCCTTCAGGTACAGTTCCTCCTAGATCTTGTTTAAGCATATCTGTAGTATACTTTGTAATTTTGCCTTCTTTTTTTGCACGCTTAATAATATTTTTTAAAAACTTATCTTGTTGTTCTTTAGTATAACCGGCATCATTTAAAACAGGTTCATATCTTACTTTAAACTGATTTTCAATTCCTATATTTACTCCTTCTGAATTTTCATACATATAGTTTTTTACTGTCTCAAACTGCAAGTCTGCTATTTCATCAAGAGCATCACTGGTAATATTTCTAGAAATTAATATCTTTTTCTTTAATTCACTTCCATCAGGTAAACCTTCTAATGATTTTAAAACATCATCTTTCAAGAATTTTTTTTGCTGTTCCAAAATGTCTGCAAAATATTGAGTTTTAAATGAACCTTCTTGAGTTAAATACTCTTTACTTCGTTTCATATCTTTTACAATATCCTGTATTCTTTTACCTAACACTATTGACTCATGAAGACTTTTTATAAAATTAAATGCTCTGGATTGATAGTTTATATCTTTACTTTCCATTACATTTATTAATTGTTCCTGATCTTCTTTAGAAAGATTTAATGTTTGAACAGAACTTAAAGCTTTTGTTATTGAACTAATATTATCAAGTACTTTTGTTTCCTCAAGAACTTTTCTTATCTCGTCATTATTTTTTAGTAGATATCTATTTAATTCTGAGAACTGACCATAAAAATTATTTACAGTATTTTGTAAAGATTCAGGTGTTATATTTTTAAGCTCTTCTAACATCTGAGTATTTTCATCTCTAAACTCTGCAATATTAAGAGGTGTCAACATACTAGTATCTACAACAAAGTCTCCTTTTAATAGTATATCTGTTAACTCACCAATTGTAGTATCAGTATCTAGCTTTTTTAAGTTTAATCTTTTAGCTAGTTTTCTCATAACTTGTTTAAGAGCAAACAATAAACCTTTAATAAAGCTATTAAAAGACTTATCATCTGATTTAATATCATTCATTTTATCATTACCATCTTTTTCAATAGCACGGATTATAACTTCTTCTTTAAATCTAGGAGTTCCTTCTTCTAAAATTCCTGATTCTTTTAATAGTCCAATTATATTCTGTCCTGTAAGACTAGTTTCTAACTGAGAATACAGTTTATTAAATAGTTTAGGGTTATCTATTTGAATAGCTTTTAAAAAAGGATGAGCATATTCATGAAGAACAGTAGCCGCATCAAACTTATCTTTAACAAAAAATACTTTATTATTAAAATAAAAACCACTTTGATTATTATAAGGAGTCACAGTATCTTTAAGTATCTCCCTAGCTTCATCTGAAGTAATTACTTCATTCTCAATACCAAAAGCTTTACTATATTTATCTGCTAATGCACCAGCTATCTTTGCATCTTTAGTTTTTTTCTGTAGTTCATCAGTTAATGAAAATGCCTCAAATCTTTGTCTATCTATTTCACTATCATATTGTTCTGAAAGATCATCAAATAAATATCTATCTGTATAAGCAATACCTGCTCTTTCAGAATCTTCTTTTAATGTGTCTCTAAGTTTAGATTCTTCAATACGTAGTTCTTTATTATAATATTGATCAACCATTTGTGATGGTATATTAACAGATACTATTGAACCTATATCAGGATCATTATAAAGATCTAGAACTTTAAATTCCATATCTTTATTAAATTTTCTTACACCAGACAGAGCAGCATTATAATTTAAAGCATTAAGATACTGACTAGTATTCTCTATCTCTATTTCAAGTTCTTTTTTTATTTTTATTCTACAAGGCATTGTTTAAATATAGTTAAATTATGTACATGTTTTACCAGTAAATTTAATAAAAGGTCCATTACCAACTTGATAGCCACCTTGATCTGCATAATATTGGGAAGCCATATCTACAGATATATCAAGTCTTTCTTTTTCTTCTTTATTCATTACTCTTCTAAGTGCTTCGTAACTTGCACGAAACTCTATTTTTATTTTATCAGGTGTAAGTAAATCTCTACCTTTAGCCCAATAAACTTCTATATCATTATTGTCTATATGATTTTGTTCATGATAAACTAAATAATCATTTATCTTATCTGTAGTATTTAATACTTGTTTCATATCATCTACTGAAATATTAAAGTCATCAAATACTTCTAATATTTTTTGTTTTTGTAAAGATGATTCTCCACCAACTTTTCCTGTAAAGTAATCAAAGAATTCATCTACAGATTCTACTGGATTTATTTTAATTACTTTTCCATCAGTGCCTGCTAATCTTTTACTACCATCTTTATTTTTAAGAGTTCTGTTTATAGTATAGTTAATTTCTCCTAGAGTTCCTTTTTTACGTGAGTCTATAGCTGCGTCCATGGCCTTTCCATCTTTACCTAACCACTCAGTATATCCAGTTATCAATAAGTCTACATAATTTTCATAAGGCATTTCAGCAAGTTTCTCATTAGATACTCCCGGAAGTGGGCCTCGTTTCTTTATAGCCTTATCAGTTGGTTGAGTAGTTTTATCTAATGCTGCTATTGCATTTTCATATACAGCTATATACTCTTCTCTTATAGGTATTTGTTTTTTGCCAAGCTCATCTCCTTTCTTTTTAATACTATTTATATGTCTTTTTTGCTCTTTTATCTCACTCTCATAATTTTCTTTTAAAAATAAGTCAGTAAATTTTGAAAGCGGATCTAAAATTTCTTCTTGGTATTTTTTAGTAGGTCCAGGATCAGAGAAAGATAAGCCAGAGGTTCTATCATCTATTGCAAAAATTTTCTTTTGTACATCAGTTAAATAGCGTTCTTCTCTTACTGAAGTTGTTTTTCTACCTTTAAAATCAGCTTCTTTTATTAATATATCTACTAATTTTTGTGGAATAAGATTTTCTTTTTCATTTATTTCATTAAAATTATCTTGAAGCTCAATAACATCATAAGGATCTTTATTTTTTCTTTTATACATACCTCTAGGAGAAGTCCTCTCAAAATTTAGATCTGAATCTGTTCCAGGTTTAATTGTTACTGTGCCCCCATCAGGAGTTTGTATTTTAACCTTAGTCTGTAAAGATCCCGTTCCTAAAGACTGAATGTTTAAAACATTTTGATTAATACCTAACTGTTCTTTTTTTAATGTTATATCAATACCAGCAGCTGGTTGAGCACCTTCTTCCACAACATTAGGTATAAATCTATTGTAATCCCATACATCTTTAAGTCTTACAAACTCAAGTTTAGCAGTAAAAACATCTATCCAATTAGCTAACTGAATTACATCACCATCTTTTGTAATATAGTCAAAAGGTTTTTTCTGATTATACTTCTCATAAGTAAAGAAATCAATAGCTTTAGCTTCTACTCCTTCCATTATTTCTTGAGATCTAGTATATGTTTCTCCATCTTTACCTACATAATCAGTAGTTTCTATTCTATAAGTTCCTTCAACTTTACCACTCTTTTTATTTACAACATCATAGTTTTCTAACATTACTCTATTAGTACCATCTTTAGCTTGAACAATTACAGTTCTAAAATTAGTAATTTTATATCCTGCTGGTGGTAACATGTATGTATCTGTTATATAACCTTTTTTCTTGTTTTCAATTTCTCTTAAGAATACAGCATCAGGATAAACATTTAAAAACTTAGATTTAGTTTCAGTTCTAGTAAAAGGAGATACCCAATCTATGTCATGTAAAGGATTTTCTTCAGGTCTTAGTACAGTTCCTTGTTCTGCTAATGCAGTACTACCTGTAAGTATAAAACCTTCTTTACTAAGTCTTTTAACGATGCTTGCACCAAACTTATCTGTTTCCAAAGCTTCTTTAATTGTTACTTGCTTAGTTGGCTTACCATATTCTCCTGGTTTATATTTATTACCTGTAATTAAATCTACATTTTGTTGTAATATATTATTAGTAATGATTCCAATATTTGTATTGATCAATTCAATATTAACATCTTTTCTTAATGTTTTAAAGAATTCCTTAATTAACTGTGCTATCTTACCTAATAGTGATTTACTATACTCACCTTTACTTTTATTTCTTAGATCTTCATTTATAAGCTTACCAACTATTTTAAAATACTTATCTTTATCTTTTATAGATTTATAATCAGTAGTTCCTGCTAGCTCACGTATAATATCTTTCACTAGTGGATTATACTGCATCATATATGCAATGAATTCTCCAGCTACATCAGGTAAAGCATCTTTGTCTTTTACATAAGCAACCTTATTTAAAATATCAGCAAAACCTATATCATCAATAGTAAGTTTAGATTTAATTTCATTTATATCTTTAACTTTTATTCCAAAAGATTTTAAATATGTTTCAAGAACTTTAGATGTATCTTTACCAGCTTTTTTAATAGAAGCACCATCTATATTAACAGGAGTGTTTATTACTTCACCTTTAGGTACAGTGTATATTATATCAAAAGTGCTATCATTATATTCTTTTAATTCTGCACCTGTCAGTACTCCAATGTCTCCCTTACTATTTAATATACCAGTTTGTTCTTTTCCAAAGATTTTACTAACAATATTTGGATTTGATGTAGCTAAATACTTAGTCATTTCTTCTCCTCGTAAGTTATGTTTAAATCCTCTAGTAGAAACAGTATAACCACTTCTTTTATATTTATCTCTTACATCTTTAGGAACAAAATGTATAAAATCTAATCCTGAATCTACAAGAGTAGGTATTGCTTCAGCTAAAAATTGTTTACTACTTGGAGAAGATGTTACTCTATTTACAAATATGGCATTGTCATAATCATAATTTCCAAACATGTAAGTATCCTTAAATTTATAAACAGAAACTCTTTTTACAAAATCTAAAAACTGTTCTTTTGTCATCTCTTTACGACCAGGAACTTTTGTTATTAATGCTGCATAGTTATTATAAAGTTTATTTTGAAATGCTACATCATTATTAAAATTAGGAACTAACTCATAGATGTTTCTTTTTAATACATTAGATGCATCGTTTATAGGTGGATTCTCAAACTCTCCTTGTTCTTGATAGTTTATTTCACTATCAAATGATTTTTCTATTACAGGTGCTGCAGGAGTATCAGTTAAATAATTCTGGAAACTTCTAGATGATAACATTCTATTATAAACATCATTAAGTTCAGCTGCTATACTATAACCATCTAAGAAATTTTTATTAGTTGTATCCAAGAAATTTTCACTAGCTGTTTTCATCAAACTTATATAAGCAGAAGTATCAACAACACTATTAAAACTTAGTCTGCTAAACCCTTTACCATGTTGATAAATCATATTTAAAGAAAGTAAATTAAATATATCAGATATATCTGCATTAGTTTCTGCATCTTTTACTTTAGGTATTGATACATTAGCTAATTGTTTTATTTCATTGTTATACTTATCAGCTAAATCCGCATCATTGTTTACAATATCTCTATTATTTAAGTCTAATATTTTTTCACTATTTTCTAATGGTAAAGATGCAAGGGATAAGTTATCAGTTATCTCAAAATATTTATCTAAACTAAATTGATTAATAGTATCCAATATTAATTGTGAATAAGATATATCAGATGTCCCCATAATAAAACTTCTATTATAAGAATTCATTAAACTTCTTTCTGCAATAAACTTATTGTATGCTGTTTCCTTATTCTCTTTTAAAAATTGTTTATATCTAAAATTAGTAATCTTGCTTTTATCAGAGTATTTATTTTTTACAAACGCTTCTTTTAGTTTATACTTTACATATGTACCATAGTCATCAAAAGTTATATTAAACGCAAATCCTCTTCTTCTACCTTTTTCAAATCTATCTTTTAATTTTGTATCGTTAACATATATTATTCCATCTTTTAAACTTATTGCTTCTTTATTAGTATCACTTACATTTACAGGTAAGGTAGAATCCTTTGTATTAGAAAACTCAGGATACAATACTACATTTCCTTTAGGATCAGTTTCTCTAGATAAAAGATTCTGTAATAAATAATCTGAAATAGCATTAGTAAAGGAAGCTGTAAATACTTCTTCTCCATCTACTCCCTTTCCAAATCTTGCTTTTAATGCTTTATTCTGTCTATAACCTAGCAATTTACCAGTTACAAAACTGTTAACATCCTCACTAAAGTTTAAATCAAATACTTCTGAAGTAATATCATACATTATGTCATTAACATTAAATCCAGATAATATAGATTGTTCAAGAAGTTTTCTTACAGACTCAGGATCTAAATCTCTTCTATCATATATCATTTGAAGTGCAGAGTATTGTTTATTTACTTGTTGCGCTGTTTTTATAAATGTAGTATCTGGTGTAGAAATAGATTGTATTTCTCTTAGACCTTGAGTTTGTCTTTGAATGTTATAATACTGAGCTAGCATAGCTAAAGATTCTAAAGATGTTATATCTTTCTTTAAACCTTTCTCTAGTCTATCCTGTGTAAGATTTTCTGTTACTCCTAAATCTCTAAATAATAATTCTGATACAACGTCTGGAGATGTTTCTATAGCTTTTGCTAAGTTTCCAACCCTCTTAGCTTTAGAGTTTGTAACCTTATTAAGTTTATTTACCCTAGCTGTAATTTCCTTAGCTACTTTAGGATCTACTATTCTTGATAATACATTTGATAAAGCACGTTGTTCAGTAGAACCTTTTCCCGAAGTAGGATGAAGAACAGAATATGGACCATTAAGTTTAGCTATCTCTTGTATATATTCTTTAACTAAAGGTTGATTTAAAAATGTAAATACTGTATCACTAGGTACACCTGCTTCTATCATATAGTTTAATACATTAATACTTTCTGGAGTAGCTCCTAATGTAAATGTAAAAGGATCCTTAGCTCTATCTAATATAGCATTAAGTAAATGTGAAAATATTTCTGATATGTTTTCTCCTTCTTTATTATACTTACCAGCTAAAGATATTGCACCATTAGTTGTATTATGATCAAACTTCATAGTAAAAATACCAGGCATTTGAAAGTTTATCTGCTTGTATATTGGATGCATTTTATTTTTCAATGCTACAATTCCTAGAGTAATAGCACCTACTAGATTCACCTTATGTTGATACAAGTTATAACCTAATTCTAAAGTTCGTGTAGGACTTATAGTCTTATCACCTTTCTTATTACTTCTTTCTTCACCAAATACATTTTCAAATCTATCATAGCCTTCTTCTGCAGATTCAAGAGTTTCTACAGCTCGTTTAACTAAATGAATATTATTTGGTCTAACTAAGTTTACATAGTTATCTTTTAATAAAAGAACATCTTTAATAGATCCTACAAGTTCATTATGAAGTGCATCTTTTTGTCTTGCTAATATTCTTGAAATTGACTCATCTCCTTTTTCTATTTCTGCTTGTAAATCATCCTTACTTAATACTGTCTTAACTAAATTACCTTCTCTGTTTATTCTTGGGTATAACTCAAAAAGTTTATCAACATCAAAGTCAGATCCTGCTTTAGCTACAATTTCTGTAGGAACTATAATTTTATTTCCTTCTTGAGGATTTAAGAAATGATAGACTTCAAATATTTCATTTGAGTTTGTAGCATCAATAGGAATTCTAGGTCCTAGAATAGTTATTGACTCTCTATGATCTGCTTTATTTAACCACACCTCATCCTTAATCATTTCATTAAGTCTGTCAATATTACCTATAGGCTCACCATCATTATGTTTAAGATTTAAAAGATTTATAAAATCTCCTTGCAAAGCTATAGCTGCTTGAGCAGGTAATGTCTTTCCTGTTTTAGGATCTTTTCTATAATATTGTAAACCGTTAGTTCCATTCTCTTCTCCTGGACTTAACCATAAATCTTTATCTAATGTAACCGGAGTTTGTATTAAAGGTTCACCATATACTTTTTGTTTAACTAATCTCTTTTGTATTATTCCTAATAAAGCTTTCATTACATCATCTGATTTAGGATGTATAGAAAGATCTATAAACTTTTCACCACTTGGTGTAGTGTTAATTAACTTTAATAAGTTATAAGGAAGATTCTTTTGTTCCATTTCATTTTGTAACAACTTCATTAAACTTTTCATGTCACCTTTTGAAATATACTTATCTTGTTCTACATCATACTTAAAATCTATTTGAGCTAGTAACTCATCTTTTAAAATATTGTTATACTTGTTTACAGCATTTGTATAATTTGATACAGCTTTTCTAGCTTGAGCACTTATAGAACCTCCTTTATTAAATAATCCATCTAGTAATATACCTCTTAGCTGAGTTGGAAAAGTTACTTTACTTTTATATTTTTCATTAACTTTAGTTACCTCTTTTAAGTTTTGCATATAAATAGTATTAGGAGTAAACATCTCTTCTCCTTCTACTAAATCTTTTACTTCTGTTTGAGTATCATCCGTATAAATATCATCTGAGTTTTGCTCCTTATTAGAAGATACACCACCAACCTTATTACCTGATTCAAAAGTTATATATTGAATACCTTCTTTCATCATTTGTTCATGTAACTTCTCTTTTTGTTTTGATGAGCTTCCTGGAATTATAGGAGATAGTGCAAACTTATGCATAGATGTAACTACTGCTTCATTAAAATCTAAAGCTCCATAATGATGTAATTTATATACAGGAAAATAAGTATTTATTTGTCTTGGGTTTATGGTCTCACCATTAGCTATTCTTTGGAATAAATTTTCCTGTTCATTAGTCCATTTATTCTGTAACTTTTTAAGAGTTCTATATGCATCAAAAGTAATATAACCATGACCATCAGATTCCTCCATACCTAAGTAAGTATCTGCATCTGTGTTTACTAACTTATCAATTTCTCTTTGTGATAGTTTAGGAAAGCGTTCTTTATAATCAGCTTCTAAAGCTTGTTTTATTTCTTTTATAAATTCACTATCTTTTTCAGAATCTTTTATAATAGCAGTATTCAATTTACCTGTATATTGAAAAGGAGTTATACCTTTTTTAGATAGTCTTGATGCATAACTTTTTTTATTCCAAACTTCATTAATAAAGTTCATTGAGTTTTGATCATAAAGAAAACCTTCTCCACCAGATTGTCCACCAGGTGTACGCTTTTGCATATGTTCTTTACTATGATCAAATTGCACCATGTTACCATGTAGTAAGTGAACAACTTCAAAGTTATGTATCCAGTTATTTATAGTATAAGCAGACATTACTGTATTAATAAGTTGTTTTCTAACTACAGCATTTGGAGAATTATAATTTTTTACTCCGGATTTTTCTTTAAGACTTTCACTTAGATAAGGAGCCTTATTATAGTAGTTAGTTATATTATTTTTAACTCTATCTTGAATATACTCCATTATATCAGCTCTAATCTTTTTATTAAGAGCTGACCCTTCATCAGTCATTAAATAGTTTTCTATCTTTACTGCAGGATCTAATTGTAATTTATATAACTCATTCTTAGTAGAACTTTTTAAAATATTATCAAATGCAGTAAAAGTATTACCTGCATATCTATTACCTATTGGTCTATTATACCCTGCTAATCTTAAATACAATTCTTTATTTGCATCAAACATTTTTATTCTATCAAACTCAACAGCCATTGCAGGAATAAATAGTTCATCAACAGAGTATCTCATTCCTTCACTAACACCAGGATCTTCAGACTCTTCGTTGAACATATCCATATCTACATAAAGATTCTTATCAGTCCCTTGATTTTTCATTAAACCTCCTTGAACTTTTAAACCATAAGAAGCTTTCTTATCTGCAGGTCTAGTATTTTCTTTTACTCCATTAAGTAAAAATGCATGTAAATCTTGTGTAAATTTTTCTAGATCTGTTAAATCAGAAGTTACTTTACTATTAGTTTTATTATCTTCTATATTAATACCAGATGTAATAAAAAGATCAAAAAGTTTATTAGCTCTTTTATCAAAGGTTCCTTCTTTAACTCTATATACAGAGTTTAGTAAATGAGATCTTTCAGTAAAAGGATTTATATTAGGATTAAGATAAGATAAAAAGTCATATTCTGATTCTGTCTTATCTGAACTAGTTTTTTGCCAAGTATCATTTCTTAAATTACTTAGTTCATTTAATCCTGCTAAAGTCATTGTCATGTTACTATCTAACACATGAGGAAATATTCTTTCACCATCAGCTGCAAGTAAACCATAGTTTTTAGATACACTTCCATACTTAGATTGTAACTTAGCAAGTTCTTTAATAGATCCGCTTTGACTTACTCCTCTTTTAAGATTTTTACTTAATAAAACTCCTGCGGGAATATCATTTACTAATGTTTCAACAGGATTTTCTATAAACTTATATAAGTACTCAAACTGTTTTTCTGTAAGATTATCTCTAGACTCAAGCTCATTAAAATCTTTTACGGTCTGAAATATAAAAGGTATACCAAACTTACTTTCATTTTTCACATCAGTAAGTTCTGTTTTAATTCTTTGTATATTATCTAGTTCTATTCCTAATGTATTTAAGAATTCATAATAGTCTTCTTCTCTTAATCCTTTTTTATCAAATCTTTTAACTAAAGTATCTAAATTTAACATTGGAGTATTAGTACTTTCTACTATTGAAATATATTCATTAGCATTCTTAGCCTTAAACATTCTTTGAAAGTCTCTAAGTATTGCATCTGTATCTATATCAGATTCAGTCACCTCTACATTACCATCTTTAAATATACTTAGTTGATAATATTTAATTGCAGACTTTTTATATGTTTGCCAGAAACTAGCAATTGCATCAAACTCAAACTCATTAGTAGTATTCTCAGGTTTAGGTAATTTATATTTTATAAGTTGCTTTAACTCAGGAAACTCTTCAGATGCTTTTTCAATTTCTTGATACATCTTCATAGGATTTTTAATACCTGATATTCTATTATTAAGTGTTGCCCAAACTCTTTTAAAATCTGCAAGTTCTTTAACTCCTAAATAGTTTTTAGATGTCTTACCGTCTGCATCAACTTTATGAAGACTTTTTAAAATGTATATTACTTCTCTTTCAGCCATTTCAACTAATGACTTTTTACCAATTTCTTTTCCAAACTTTTCAGAACTTGGATCATTACTGTCTTGCTCATCTTCTTCTAAAGCTTCTTCTTCTAATATATTCTTATTTAATATAGGAAATGTAGAATTATCATAATAGTACTTAAGAGTTCCCTGATTAGATGTTGTCCAATTACCAAGAGCTGTTTCTAAGATTCTTATTTTATTTAATAAATCTTGTTGGTCTCTTGTTATCTCAATTTCAGGAAGTTTATTTTCTAATATTTTAAGTTCACCATATTTTTTTGCTCTTGATTTTAAATTATTTGTTTGCTTAATAACTTCTGTAATATTATTAGCTACAATAATTCCTGTAGGATTTTTACCTGACTTAATATTTTTATGTGTATAAAAGTCTGATATAATATCTATACCATAAAAGTTTTCACCAAAAGATCTTTCTCCTCTTTTAATATCAGCGTTTAAGTTTTTAAAAGAATCTACTTGATTTCTAAAAAAGAAATACTTATCAGCAGCAGGAGTTCTTTCTCCTGTTTCAGGATCTACTGCTTCTAGAATAGCAACTGCATTCTCCTTAATACCTTTCATGCTATCAATAGCATCAAAAGAAGGCATCTTAGTTTCTTTAGCTAACTTATCTGTATTAGTTTTTAGTATTGTTTTTAATCTTTCTCTTACTTCCTCTACTACAATTTTTCTATTTTGAGGATTTAAAATTAAATTTAAGGTAGCAGACTTAGAACTTTTCTCACCAGCTTTCGCCATTTCTTTTGATATATCATCAACAAGTTCAGAGAATAAACTATCCATTGTAGATACAATAAGTTTAGAATCAGCATCATTTAATGCATCTTCTCTTCTGTTATCAACTTGTCTAATACCTCTATTTAATTGAAGAAACTCATGGTTCTTAACTGAAGGAGTATAATCTGATAATAACTTAGGGTTAGAACTAGACAAATATAACCTAGAGTATAATTCATTAACTCTCGGTATACTCATTACATCTATGTTAGCAGCTTTGCTACTATTCTTAAATGCTTTTCCAAAAAGAGTTTTTAAAAAGTTTAAGATCTTTCTAAATATAGTATTACGCTTTGGTCTATTCTTTTTTATCTTAGGATTCTTAGCATAGCTTCTAAATTCTTCTGCTAAAATTTCTTCTATTTGATAGTTAGAATAATCTTTATATTTAGTATTACTATTTCTTACTTCATTATATAAAGCTTTTCTTTCTTTAGGATCAAGATACAATTGAGAGAATCCATGCCAAGCTTCATGATAAATATCAACAGCTGTTCCTTTATCAGCTATATTTATAGCACCTAAAAACTTAGAGTCTGATAGACCAGATGCATTTACAACAAACTCTGCAAACTGACCTGAATTAACTATATTAGTTGCTTTTTCTAGACCTATTACTTTACTTAAAGGTGATGTACTCCACCATTTAACAGCATCTTCTATTTGTTTCTTAGTTACATTATCAGGATCGTAACCTTCTCTTTTTAAACTACTCCAATCTCCTTCCTTTTTAAATATCTCTAATAATCTACCTGAGCTATTTGTAACCTTTTGATTTGGATTAGTTTCTAAATTAGAGTCTATATCATCTGCTTTATTCTGATCTTCTTTAGATGCAGATTCTTTTCTTTTTTCCTCTTCTATTTTTTTTAGTTCTTCATCAGTATACCAAGGAACTTCTTCTTCTGTTTCAAGGATCTCTGTTAAATCTTGAGCATCTACTACTTCTTTTGCTTTAGCTAAACTTTCATTTAAAGCAGAATAAGGATTTTTAAATGCAATAGACATATTATAAAACCCAGGATTAAGAGTATTTAATTTAACATTAATTCTACTTCCCATGCTTATTAAAAATTCTCTAAAGTCAGTAGGTACTAATTGTCCATTTATTAATCTTAAAAAAGGTTTAGTTTCTTGAACTATTGCTTCATTATATATACCAACTGTAGGTCTCCAATTAGCAGGAGCTAAATTTGTAGAATTATTATTGAATGATGCATTTTCCCAATAGTAACCTTTTGCTAAAACAGTTCTAACTGCTTGAGCTGCATTTTCTCTTTGAGCTTTATTACTTAATTTATCTTTACTTAATTCAATTATAATAGGTTTCTTACCTGATTGATCTATAATCTGAAAGGTACCATCAGTATTAATTTTATAATTTCTTTGAGTACTACTTACATTATTATTTAGAAACTGATCAAGAAAAGCTTTTCTTTGAGATTTTGAAAATTTAGGATTACTTACAACTTCTGCTATCTCATTAATTAATTCTTCAGTAAGAATATATCTTTCTAATCCAAAGTTATTTCCATTTAAAGTAACATAAGCCATTCCAGCTTTCTTTACATTTCTTGTTTTATTATTAGAAATGTCTATACTTTGTAAAACTGTTTTGATATTATTATCATTATTGGAATTAGTAGAGTTATTTAAAGCTTTTGATAATACATCTAGAGATATATTAGGATTTGCTAGTTCATCAGACATACCTTCTGTTATTCCTTGTATATCAACAAGCATTGAATGTTTTTTATTTTCCGTTCCTAAGAATTCTTTTTTAATTCTAGAAAGTATATCAGCTCTCTCATCTAAATATTCTTTTGCTTCTTCAACACTAATTCCTAATCTTTTAGATAAAGCTTGAGCAGACATTATCCTCTCTTCTTTACCATAAATGTCAGTTACCTTTGTACCACTTTTATCTGTTCTTACATCTCTTATAAATTGAAATACTACGCTACCATCATTTCTTGATTCTGCATAAGAACCATCTTCAGTAAAAAATACAGGTTGTCCAAACTCATCTGCTATTACAGCAATAACTCTTTCATTAGCTTGGGTTACCTTTTTGCTTGCATTTCCTCTTTTTAATCTAGTAAAAGATTCTATAGCTTCTTGTTGTACAGACGTTGGTAATAAATCTTTTGTTTGTGAATTTGTAACAAATGCATCAAATCTTACTAACTTTAATTTTAAAGTTTTAGTTTGGCCTGATAAGTCTGTATAAGAAAAAGCTTGAGGACCAGTTCCTTCAAGTATATTACTCAGCTTTAAATTAGCTAAAGTATTTACTATAGTAGTTTGACTTGGATCTAGTTGTTGTATTTCAAGAGCATTACTATTAGGCTTTTTTTTAACAAGATTTTGTCCTGTAGTAGTTAAAGGATTATCAGATTGTCCTCTAAATATTTCTTTCTTAGGTTCTTCACTAGGATCTTCTTCAGTTAAAACAGGATTATTATTATCTTCTTTATTAGTTGCTGCATCAATTAATACTTGTTTAGGATCTACAGAAAATTCTTTTATAATAACATCTACACCTGTGTCAACATTTAAAAACTTTGGTGATAGTGCATTTAATTCATTAAAATCTATATTGAGATTTAGACCTGGTTTAGAAAAATTAATCATACCTATCATTTGAGGTATAGGCTGAATGAACTGAGCTGCTTGTTCTGCAGAATCTGTATCTTCCTTAACCATATCAAATATACTTTGCATATAATTGGTAGGATCAAAGTTTTTATCTTTAATCATATTAGTAGCAATGTCTGTATATAATGCTTCTATTTGATCATTATCTAGTGCACACTTAATCATTTTTTTCTACACTTTAAATTATTTCTTAAATTGTTTTTGGCATCTTCTATAGTTGTATTCTCTGCTTTTTCTAATGCTTTATTTTGAGCTTTAGAATCACTTAAAAAGTCTTTAGTAATTTCATTAGATTTTTTAACATCTGTCTTTTGTTGCTTAGTCATAGGTTTTGTTTCTTGTACCTCAGTGTTTACTAAAACTGGTAATGTATAGTTCTTTTCTAGTTCTCCAAATGTAGCACTATATTTTTTATTTTTACCATTAATAACTATGTTTAATTCTGCACCATCTTTGGTCATCTTTTCTATAGTCACAGTAGAGTTTGTAAGCTTGTCATAGTTCCATTTACCTGGACCTAATTTTGGTCTTATCTTACCTGTTACAATAAGAGTAGTTCCTTCTTTATAGATGTCACTCTTAGGAATAGCTGGACCTTCTAGTTTTGTTTCTTCTTTTTTAGTTGATACACTAAGTTCTTTAAATCTTTCTTCAACTAAGGGGAATAAAACTTCTTCTTGAATTTGTATAGGAATGTTACCGTATTTAGAAGATAGATCTAACATAATATTAGACAACTCATTAGCTTCTGCTTTAGCAATAGCAGCTTTTGCTTTCTCTACTCTTTTGTTAATAGCTTCATTCTCACTTAATTCTATTTTAGTAGCTTCAGGATCTTGTTCACCTTTTTTAACTTCAGGTTTAACAGGAGCTTTTTCTTCTGCATTTTCTTTAGCATTTACTATATTACTTAGTGTAATAGTAAAAGTATTAGTCTTACCTGCAGAAGTAGTAGAAGTACCAGTTGCTCCTTTATCTACTATAAATGTTGTACCATCAGCTGTAATAGTAAACACATCCTTTGTACCTTCAGAAAATTCATCTTTAACAGTTTTTATCTTATGAGTAGTTTTAACATTTGACCATCCAAAAGTTTTTTCTAAGAATTCATCTATGTGTAAAAGACCTTCTTCTAAAGTTCTTGGTACAAGTTTTCCATTTATAATACTTGATGTTACAGCACTAAATTCATCTATAATTCTACCATCTAAAGCTTTCTCTATATCTGTATTTCCTATACCAGATTTAACAGGAGCTTCTTCTAATGCTGCTAGTTCTGCATCATATTTAGCGTTTATTTTATCTGTACGTTTACCTTTTACTTCTAATTTTTTTACAGGAGTATATTCATATCCCTCAGCATTTTCAACTTCATATATCTTTTCATTAGAAAGTTCTTTAGGGTATTTATTAAAATATTGCCCTACTTGTTCCCCATCTTTTTCCATAGAAACTCTAACCTTTTTACCTTCATTAGTTTTAGAGATAGTTACAGTTGTAGTAACTCCGCTATCACTATCAGGGATAGTATAACTTCTACTTTCTTTTGTTCCTAACTCCTCTTGTCTTCTTCTTTCTATGTCAGCTTTTTTATCTGTAGTAGGAACTTCTTCTTTTTCTGCAGCTACTTGTTTTTCCTTTTCAGCTATTTCTTGTTTAAGTTCTTTTATTCTTACTTCTATTTGTGGAGTACCTAAGTTCTTCTTAACCAGTCTTTCTTCATTAGCTAGTGCAGCCTTTAATGCATCTACCTCTTGTTCTAGTTTAGATTTCTCAGGAGCTTTTTCAGGAGCTTTCTTTTTAACTTCTTCTTTAACACCAAGTTTCTTTTTAATAGATTTAAAGTTATCTCTTATATAACTATCAATTAAGTTATTCTTTTGTTGTTGACTAGTAGATTCTTTATATTGAGGACCATAGTCTTCATCTTGTTGCATCTCTTCAAAGACTTCTGTATAAACTCTAGGAGATACTTTTCTTAAATTTGTAGCAGTAGGTTCATTTGTAAATCTTCCAAGACTAGTTTCTTGATTCTTATCAAAGTTTTCTACTATTTCTTTTTCCAGTCTCTTATATTTCTTTTCTATTTCAGAAACTAATTTAGGATCATACTGTTTATTTTTTCTTATTATTTTAGCACTTGTAAAACTAGTAGTAACTTCTTCAATAGCATTTCCATTCTCATCAACTAGTGTATCACCTTGTTTAATAAAGGTCATTGTATTTTTAGATTCAGCAATTTTTGCTATTATTTTATCCCCTTCAATAGATTCTTCTAAAATTCTACCAACTTTAAAGCTTGGTTCATTTGCTTTAGTTTTTATAGTATTGACTTGTACTTCTATTTCTTCACTAGGTAAGTTACTTATTTCTTTTTCTTTTTGAGCTTTTAATTCTTCTAGTTGTACTGTAAGAGGATCTAATTCATCTACTGTTTCTTCTGAAGCTTCTCTTAATCTTTTTGCATCAGTAAGCAATGCCATTGCTATTACATGTTGTTTAGTTCCTTTAGGATAAACTTGTTTAGAAGCTACGTCAATAAAATACTCAGGCATAGTTCCTTCTTGCATATATAATCTAAATGCAGCAGGTTCTATCATTAAACCTTGTTGAGAGTATAAAGCATTTAATACAGCATTAGATTCAATACCCTCCATTTGACTTTTTACTATATCATCAAAATATTTTTTTCTATTGTTATATATTTTTGTCATCCACTCCTCATTCCTTTGAACGTGTTCTATGAACCCATCTGGATTATGCATCATATTTACTACACCTACAAGTTTTTTCTTTTCATCTGTTAGTTCATAAATATCTTTTAAATCTTCAAATGATTTTTCTAAGTTTTCACTAAATACATTTTGACCACTAACTTTACCTAAAAATTTAATATATTTATTATAAGCATTTTCAAGATTGTTAGTAATTTTATTATCATTTTCAATAGTTCTTTCTAATGATTTTTCCTCATCTTTTGTTTCTTTAGTTCTATCTGATTTAAAGTGTTTTTCATATTCATTTTTAACTTTTTGAAATTCTTCTAAAGCTTTAACTTTAGCTTGTTTTTCTTTAATTAAATCTTTTGATTTTTGATCAGTTAAACCTTCAAGAGCTGCAATTTCACCATTAAGTAAACTTAGTTCATTGTATAAAGTATTCGTACTTAGTAAGACTTCTAAATCAGTAGTAGTCATATTTTCTAAAGGACCTTCACTTAAAAGCTTTGAACTAATATCTCTAATTCTAGTAGCTACATCATTATAAGATTTTTTAAAAAATACAGATTGTTTAATTCCTTCTTTCCACGCCATAGATAACATAGCTGCTTGTCTATATTCTCTAGAGTCATTATCTGGATATTGATTAAGATCTACAGGGTTAGGAAATCTTTCTGTATAAAAATCATAATCTTTTTTTATTTGATTTGCATCTTTAACTAAATTGTCTATTTTAGACTGATACTTTTCTCCTGTACCTTTTTCAAAACCAAATGCTTTTTCAAATTCATTTGCAGGAAGTTCTTTCATTGAATCTAAATGATCAATAAATATATCAAATGAACCTTGTTCTAAACTGGTATTTACCATGTTTATCATAGCTTCATCTGTTGCATCATTATTTTCTTTTATAGTACCAGTTGCTTTAACTTCACTAGCAGCATTCTGAGTTGAATAGTTTGTAAGCCTACTATTAAAAAGTTTTACAGGATCTGCATATAAAGCATTTAAATTTGCAGCTACACTTTTACCATAAGAATTTCTTGTTTTTTTATACTCTTCGTATTGTTTTTTATCACCAAAAAATTTATTATATCCTTTTGACATAAGAGGTATTCCTGCATTTATAGGACCTGCAAACATACCCATAAAGAAACCTGATGCAAATGTTTCAAAACCTTGTGAACCAAATTGATTAAGAGTTGCATCTTTAAAAGCAGAAACTCTTTCATCATTAAAGTATCCTTTATCTATAGCGTTATTAACTTGTCCTTCTGAAAAATGAAATGCTTCTCTATTTTGTTGTTTAAATGAATCTACATAGTAATCTTCTAGAGCTCCTGAAATTATTTCCTGGCTAACTTCTTGAACACCTTCCATTATGTTAGCTTTAAAATATCCTATTGCTCCTCTTGCAGATTTTCTTAAAGGATCTTTATAAAAAGATTTTATAGTATTCCCAATTCCATTATTTACATATTCTGCTTGAAATTTAGGACCGGACTTAGTACCTCCTTTTACATTTCTCCATCTTATAGTACCATCTTTTAAACTCTTTATATCATCAACCTTAGATCTTAAAAAGTTTTTTATTCCTCCTCTAGGACCTACAATATTTGGAAATACAATTTTATTAGTACCAAATATTAAAGCTGTATTCATTATCATTGCCTCGGTTGCTGCTGTATTAGCTTGTTGAGTAAAATCCCATTGTATATCATTATTAGGCGTTACTCCATTAGCTCTATAGTAATCTTCGTAAAGTCTATTATATATTTTATTTTTTACAAAACCTCCTTCTAATCTAGCTTCTGAAAGAGCCATGTTTAAATTTCTTGTATCTCTATAAAATGCTCCTACATATTTAGTTCCTTTAGCAAAACTAGTTAAGTTATCTACTTTATTTATAGACTGATAAGCTTCCGTAATATTTTCAATAGGATTTAAAAATCTACCTGTTCTAGTACCAGTCCAAAAATTCTTAGCTCCTTTATATGTATTTACTGTATTTAATGTTTGATTAAGATTTTGTTGAGTCTTTTTAAGCTTACTAGCTGTATTTAAATTTTTTCCTAACTTTCCTACAACAGCACCAGTTCCTAATAAACTTGCTCCACCAGTAGCAGGAGCAAGAAGTCCAATAGCAGCTTCTTCTACTAATGCTTCAGTCATAATACCTGCAGTATATCCAAAGTTCATTAGTGTATTACTAAAGAATGAACCAAGACCACCTTTACTTGATTGACCAATTGCTGCAGCTCTTTCATAAGCTTCAGCATCTTCAGTGTCAGAAGAAAAATCTCCTTGAGCCATTTTGTATAAACTTTTAGGCCCTGCTACAAAACCTCTAGTTACTAAAGGCATAAATGAATTAGTAAGCATTCTACTCATGTCATCCCAACCTGTTGTGCTTTCATTATAAATAGATTCATTATCACGGAAAGGATGAAAACCTAATTCTCTTACTTTTTCATCTCCATATCCAGCATACCTTTCATAGAAAGCATCACCATCAGGCCCATCATTATAAGAATATATTCCTCCATATTTATGTTTTGGTTGGTATGTACTAAGATGTGCTTCAGTATCACTTGATAAATTCTGAGCAAAAGCTAATATCTCTGCTCTTGATTTAGGTTTTCTTTCTTTTTTTTGTATAGGAGGTTTAACAGGTGGAGTACCTACTATTCTTTGCCTAACTTGTTGCTGAGGTCTATACAAACCTGTAGGGGGAGTTGCCGGAACATTAAGTTCAGGATCCATAATAACGTCTCCTTCAAAAGCTTGATAGCTTGTAGGATCCGGATTAGTTAAATCAAGATTACCATATTGTGGTCCTAACTCATCAAGTGGACTTACTGGTATGTTTCCTTCCTCTGCCATTATTGTGGTGAATATGTTAAACCTTGATCTTGATAAATATCCCCTGCACTATAATCTTCTACAAGCTTATCACCTGTAAAACCACCTCCTCTAAAGTCAGAGCTACGTTGTGTACCTTGCCTACCTGTCATATAATCACCACCTGTAGCAAATTTAACAGGTCCCTTATTACTAAACTTGTTGTTTAACATTGTTGCTCTCATTTGATCCCAAGTTCTTAGTTGTTGATCATTCCAAGTTTGTTTATCAAGATTAGGATATAAAAGGTTAAATTGTTTAGTATTTTCATTATTCATAACTACTGATTCATCATATTTTACATCATAATAATGTTCCCAATTACCAGTATTATAAGTTCCAGAAGCTTCAATAAATTCATAACCTTTAGGACTTAAGACTAAGAATTGTGTTTCAGTATTGTACATTTTAGTTAAAGGATCAAATGTAACTTTATATGTCGCATCTCCTTCTAACTCAAAAGTTTTTCCTTCTGGTCCAGCTAATCTAATACTTTTATCCATAGCACTTTCATTATCTTGTGTAAGACTATGAGTAAACGTACCATCAGGAGCTATAATTTGTACATCATTTGCAGCTATATTAATACTTTCTTCCTCAGTAAGAAGTTTTCCTTCTCCTGTTTGACTATCAAGATATGCTTTTGGAAAACTTAATATAGTAGCTTCTCTATCTAAACGCTTATCAGCAATACTAGAATAAGATATTTTTCCTCCTCTTTTATTTTTTTCTCTCCAAGGGCCATAATTATTTATTAAACCTTCCATTTTATCTTTTTGTAAAGCATACTCATCATTATCTAATGCACCTTCTGTAAGAGTACGGTTGCTCATTAAACCACCTTTAATTGAATAGTCTAATAATCCTTTATCTGCATTTTGCCAATCTGTATAATAAAATGTTCTAAACACATTTCCTCCAGGCCCTTGATTAATCCCAGGATCTTGGACTTCTGTAAGATTACTACCAAGAGTATTTCCTTTTGAAGTAACTCCTGCATTCATAGTTAATAGATCAGATATATCTTTTGAAGCTGTAGATTCTTTATATTCATTATACATACCTTTAAATACATCATAAAGTTCTTTTTGAGGTATTGCTTGATTCTGTCCCGTTGATCCTATTTCAAAAGATTCTGGTACAAGACGGTTATATAAACCTATTACGTTTCCTATTGTTGAACCACCTTTTGGAGGAGCTTTATATCCTTGTTCTTGAACTGATTTATTAAACAGTAGTTTCCCTTCAGCATTTTCCTTCTCTAAAGCATTTAACATTGTTTTACTAAGATTAATGCCATATTCAGATTTAACATTTTTAGCAAATTCAGAAAGACCTTCATCATTAGCTTGTAACCACTCAACACTTTTTATCATATTCCCCCTATGAACTTTTAAGTTCTCTATACTACCACTATTAAAAGCTCTTCCTAAATTTCTCTTATCTGCATATTCTCCAAAAGCATCTGCATCACCTTTATGCTGATTTATATATTCTTGACTTTTCTCTATAATACTAATAAGACCTTCAGTAGAAGTACGCATACTTTTACCAGTTTTAATATTATTTAGTAGTTGGTCTAAATCTTGACCTTCTGATATTTTCTCCCAATCTTTAGCAAAGTTATCATCATTTACCATAAATTCTTTTAATCCTTTAAGATTGTCTTGTACTTTTAGAATATCGTTTTGAACATTTTTTTTGCTTTTACGTGCCTGATCTTTCATTGCATTATCTAACTCCATTGTAGATAATTTATTTGTTGTACCTCCTGCATTATTATTTTGTCTAGCTTCTGTTACAGTAAATTCTTTTCTTTCTCTATATTGAGGAATACCAAATTGATCTGTAACAATTACTTGTTCTGTACTTTCAGATTTAGGATCTGCTTTTTCATATAAGTTTACTTGTTTACCAGATGCATCAGTTACAAAAGGATTATCTTTATCAATTTTATAGCTTTGTCTACTATTAGGGTCAGTATAAATTCTAAATTTCTTTTCCTTAACATCTGGTTCAAATAATGGACTATCTTTTTTAGCTTGAGCCATTAGTTTATTTGCAGCCATTTGTTCTTTTCTTCTTTGCATGCCACTTTGAAATTTTTGCTTTCGTCTTTGTAAACGTCTAGCATCTGCAGCTTTTTGCTTTTGTAAAGCATAAGGATTTGTTTTTATACTTTCACTAAAACCTCTCATTGATTGAACTTGCGCTGCTTCATCAAGATCTTTTCTCATTAACATCTGAGCTACACCACCATCTACTCTTCTTCTTAATGTATTTATATCTTCATAGGGATTCTCAAATCCTGAAGCAGTAGTTACTGTACTAGATCCATTTTTAAATTGCTCATATTCCTTTTCAATTCTTTGTAAACTTTGACCATTGATATCTCTATTCATTTTAAGATCATCAAGCAACATTAGTTGTTTTGGAGAAGCTTTACCAGAAGTAACTATTTCTTCTAGTCCAGCAATTTTATCATTATATTGATCTTCTCTTTGCTTTAACCCTAGATAATATTTTTTATTTTGATTTTGAAGTATCCTATAATTGTTTTCAAGATATTTCATTTCAGCTGCATTCTTATCTCCATTAAACTCAGCAGCATTACCAAATGCATAATCTTTTCTATTTACATAAGATTGAGTTTTATATACAGCTTGTACTCTAGGATCACTAGCTACTTGATTTTCAAAAAGTTTTTGTAATGGTTCTTTTATTTGTTGACCATTTTTAGTTGTAATAATAAATCTACCATCTTTACTAAATTTTACAGTTTGTGCAGATATGCCAGATTCTTTAGCTATTTTTTGAGAAAGTTGAGAAGCATTAACATATGAGGTATATGTAGGAGATCTAAAATTCATTGCTTGATCATCACTAGCATTTTTAAATTCATCCTTTAAATATTCCATTTCTCTTACTCCTGCTCCCCACCATCTTTTTCTTTCTTTTTCATCAGAAGAGTTTTTAAAAGATCTAGCTAAATTATATTGATTATTCCAATTTTTAGTGTAAGCCATATCTTTCATCAAAGATTTATCTTGATAAAAAGGAGTAAATACTTGGACTGCCTGATCAACATTTTGTTGTAAACTAAGATATAATCCTGCTACCCTTTGCAATTTAAAACCAATGTTTTTAACTAACTCTTCTTTATTTTTAATGTTGTTATCTCTTGTTAAATCAGCATAAAAATATTGACCATAAACTTTATTTAACTGTTTCCAGTTACTATCATACTGATTCTGTTTTGTTTTTAAAACAGTGTCATAGAAGTTTAGATCCGGAGTAAAGGGTTGATACTGCGGAATAAAGTCTGTTACACCTTGTAAATACGTTGCCATAGTTAATCTTTTCTTACGTTATAAATATATTAAAATTTTATAAGTTTAATAAACATTAAAAGTTTAATAATACCATCCTCCTTCTTGCATTTGAGCATTAGGAGGCATCATTTGCCCACCCTCTTCTGCTACTGGTTGTGGTGGAGGTGGTATTAAATCTTCTTCATTAATTCCATTTGCTTGCATATAAGGTCTAGCTACTTTAGGTATGCCTTGTGGAAATCCTTTTGAGGATTCTTGAGCTAATGCTAAAGCTCCTAGTTTCATATTATAGTTTTCAATCATCAGCTCTGCTGTTCTTCTAGTAATATGATCTGAGTTAGGATCTTCTAATAGTGATCTATACTTATTAATGTCATATGGTTTAGCAAGTTCAGCAGGAGTGTAAGCAGGCTTTTTACGGCTACCTTTCTTTTTACCTCCTGACTTACCAAACATTTTTAATATATCAGGATTAGATATTTTCATACCACCTGTTTTATAATCACTATATATAAAAGTATCATCTGGAAGATTTAAAGGAACACCACCTTGAGCATGTCTTGGACCTACTATAGTATTGTGTTCAGGAAACCCATCACCATTAATATCTCCAAATACTGTTTCTCCTCCTTCAGCTTCTAAGTTAGCATCTTCTCTTGGTACAGCACCAATAGTTCTAGTGGTTTTACTTTGATTAGGTATATTAAATTCACCATAAGCACTGCCATATCCTGGAGGCAACATTTGATTTATATTAGTTGTACCAAAAGGCATTTTATGTTGCCCACCATGCTCATAGATTGGACCACCTTCTTGAACACTACCCGTATCTCTATAGTTTACTCTTGGAAGACCAAAGCCTCCTTCTGGATTATATCTATATTGAGTTTTAGAAGTACCATCTGCAAAATTCTTTTTAATAGGTTGTTTATAATCAATATAACCCGACTTAAACATTTTTTCATTCATGCTTTGTGTCTTGATTGATCCATCCGGGTATATTAATTGTATATTTTTGTACTTATCTGCCCCATAAGGATTAGGATTTTCACCACCTTCTGCAAAAATTATTGGACCACCTTGTTGCACATTATAAAGTTGAGCTATAATATTAGGATTAACACCTGCTCCTCTATCATTGAAGGATCCTCTTGTTTTACCTCCAGCAACTGATCTAGCAGTTTTAGCTGCTTCATCAGCAGGCATTCCTGCATTTTTATATTTTAAAAACAATTCTTCAACTGAAGCTTCATATGTAGGATCTAATTTTTTATTTGTTTGATTAAAAGCAAACCTACCTCCAACACTTGGATCAAAACTAAAGTTTTCATACATTTGATTTAATGCATCTGCCTTATACTTATTAGTCAAAGCATTAGCATATTGATTTGTAAGAGCATTTCCTATTGCTCTCTTACTATTATCAAACTGTTGATTAGCTATAGTAGTTCCATCATATAAGTTTTTCTTAATCTGCTGATTAGCAACAGCTTCTTTATTTCTTATGTTAACATTTTTTTCGTTTTCTGCAGCTTGAAAACCAACATTTTGTCTGTTATACCCATCAAGTATATTTGATGCTTGATTTGCAGCTTTACCTTGAATAGCAGTTAACCTAGCTGTTCCTTGCGGTCCTGCAAATGAAGCTGCTGCTTGACCTGCCGTATTAGCTATAGCTGCATTAGCTGCTAGAGCTGCTGTAGGATCTACTCTTGGCATACTAACTTCTTCATAGTCAACAGGAGCTTGCCATGGTAAATATTTTTTAAGATTAAATTTATCTTTTAATAAATTAGTTTGTTTAAGTGTATCTTGTAAGTAAAATGGAGCTTGAGCTTGAGGTTGTGCCATAGGTTGGTCACCTTGACAAACACATTCTTCTTCACCAGTCTGAGGATTCTTTTGTTTAACTGCTGCTGAACCATCAGCACAAGGTTGACATTCTTTTGTGTCTACTGTAGCTTCTGCACAAGGCAGACAATTATTATCAGCATCTCTTTTAGCTATAGTTCCATCTGGACATTTAGGACACTCCCCAAATTTAGGTGTAATATCTAAGTTTAAATTAGCTTGTCTATATCCAAATGTATTTACATCTTTACTTTCTACACCTGTTCTTTTTTCTCTGTTACCTCTTAAATCAGCAAAAGGTAAACCAGATAGTTCTTCTACTCTTGATTCAAGTGCAGTAAGTTTATCATAATACTCAGGCATAAACTCTCTTACCTCTTCTATACTAAGTTCACCTTTAAGACCTGGATTAGTTTCTTTATCCATAAACCCTCTTTCTGTAAAACTTTTTGCTTCAGTCTCACCCTCTCTTTTAAACTTATAATCAGCAAGTTCTTTTTGAATGTCCGAGTATTCTTTATTTAGTTTGACTAATTCATCATACTCTGACCTTCTCATTTTTTTAGTAACAGGTTCTGAACCATAGTCAGCCACACTAACTTCAGAATCATCTGGATTAACTTTTGCTCTATACCCTACAGTTACTTCAATCATCTCATCACCATCATATGTTCCTGTTGGCTTAACTTCTCCTCTATCTTGATATTTAGGAACAGTCCCTCCTTTTTGAATAAGTGTAAGATCTTTTGCACCCATTTTTTGCTCTTCAAGTAAACCAGAATTAGGATTGAAACCTCCTCTAAAATCTTCGGTTGCACTAGCATAAAGTTCTTCCGGAGCATACATATTCTCATTAAGTTCTCTTTCTTGCTTTGCAGTATTTATTGTGTCAATTATATTTGCTCCTTTTCTACCTAATGTATTAAATTGATTAATTCCAGATTCTGCATCAATATTAAACATGTCCTTTCTCTTAAAGTCTTGAGTAAAGGTTCCCTCTTCTCTATCAGTAATTCCTGGAATAGGTATTTCTTTTAAAGGTAAAGTAGGCACAGGTTTAATAAATTCTGCCGGAACCATTGGTCTATTATTTTTAGATATTGGAGAATTAACTCCACCAGCTACTCCACCACCATCAAATATAAATTTTTGTAATCCTGCATAGTCTACCTTATTAGGTAATGAATAGTCATTAGAAGGATGTTTTATTATCCTTACTTTACGTTTATTACTTGGTAATCTTTTTATTCTAACTCTAGGCATAATTATAATTTTATATATATTCTACTATTCCACCTGCTTGCATAAATGCTCTGATTTCTTCATCGGTCATATAAACATCTTCATCAATCATTGGACCTCCATAAGCCATTGATCTAGGATCAGCCATACCTTCAATAAAAGGATTAGGATTTGTATTAATATTTAATCCTCCACTAGGACCAGTCTCTAACATATTAGGAGAAGTATTATCAATAAAATCTGTAATTCTAGTACCTCTAGATGGAGTATTAGGATTTCTGTTTTGTAATGTAGGCATACCTGTTCCTGTTGGATTAAATGTTGTAGCATTACTACCATCCATGAGAACTCTTTCACCACGGCCTTGTCCCTTTACATTTACAGGAGTTGTAATTTTATTAGCGGCAAAAGGGCTATACGGTTTATCTTGATATGAGGATGCTCCTATTCTTCCTGTTTTACCAAACTTCATTCTTTGATCAAGATCTGACATAGCAGCATTTCTATCAGCTTCTTCCTCTTTTGCAAAATCGTCTTCAAACTCTTTGAGATCCATTGCATCAGATTCTTGCATTATTCTATTCATCTCTGCATCTGATACATCATCATCTTGGACATTATCAATTGCATTTTGATAATCCAGTTCTTCTTGTCTAGCTATTTCAGCTTCTTCTGCTTTTTGATCTTGATATGAAAGCATATCATCTCCTACACCTCTTTTTATAGCTCTTCTTCTATTTCTTTCATATTTATTTTCTGCTTTTTGATCTTTTCTACTAAGTAAGTTATCAGTTCTTCTTTCAGCTCTAGAACGTGTATCTTGTTCTTCTGACGATGATGCTCTATTTCCATCACCATCTACTCCATATAACTTAGGAGCACCTGTTCCATATGTTGCAGTCCATCTTTTTGGTCTACCAAATATTCCAGATTTAGTGACATCAAGTTTTTGAAGATTAGCTCCCGGAGGAACCATTCCCATAAACGGAGAACCTGATCTTTTATTATAGATAGGTTGAGCATAAGACCCTGCATAACTAAATGCTGGATTAGCTGACATCATGTTACCAAATAGATTACGGCCTCTTCCCATACTAGGGTAGTTCTGTCTCGTACTTCTCATAGAATTCTGATAATTTTGCATCAGTTGTTGTTGCATCATTTTCATTTGTTCAGGAGATAATCTTGAATTTGGATTACTAAAGTTTTGTCCTTGTTTTTTAAGAAGAGCATTTGTATAACCAGCAGTATCAGCTCTTTGATCTTGAACCTCTTGAGTAGGACTCGTCATACCTAATTCAGGATCTAATCTAGGATCACCAGCTTCTTGTTTAGTATAATCTATTACTGGTCTTTTAGCATTGGGACCTACATCTACACCACTTGCAGTAAACTGAGTAGCACCAGCTTTTTGATATTCATCTAGTTCACCACCATATTCATAAACACCTCTACCTTTTAATATATCAGCTTGAGTAACTTTACCATCACCTGTTAAATCAGGAAAGCCTCCTTCTCTATACATATCTTCATCACCACCATATATAAATTTATTTAAGCCTGATGCTTCATCTGTAAATCCTCCATAAGCAAATGGATTAAATGTAACATTACCAAATTGACCAGCATTTGGTCCACCCATTATTGTAAACCCTCTATCAGCTGGTATACCTTGAGCTTGTCTTTGTACATTTATAAAATCATCAAAAGCACTTGCATAGTTTTGTTTAGGAGCAATCCCAGTAAGAGGATTATAATTTTGTATTCCTCTTGCTAGTTTAGCATTCTCTGCCGCTGCTTCAAATACCCCTTGATTAAAAAATTCACCAGTTTGCATATTTGAAAACTGATCTTTTTTTACACCTTCAAAAATTTGTTGTTGTTTTTTAGTAAGAATTTCATAATCGGGTATTACCTCTCTAATCTTATCTAGATTTTTAGCTTGTTCAGTTACAGGTAAAGATCTAAATTGACTTTCTGCGGCTTGCATCTGAACTTCTATAGGTTTAGAACTCTTGTTAATATCACTAACATATGTTCTGTCAGGATTTACACCAGTTTTCTTAAACTTTTTATGAGTATGAGGTTTTTTTGGATCATCAACTCTTTTAAAAATTTTTTTAACAAGTCCTCGTTGGGCAGTAGGTAATTCCCAATCATCACCACTCCAAGTTTTAGTTATATCTTCTTCAGAGAATGCTTCCATAAATTCATCACCACCTCTACCAGTTCTTGCAAAGTAAGCTTCTAAAGTTTCTCCTATTACAGGATCATGACCACCATAATCAGAAGCCATCATTCCTTCTGCTTCTATATCAGGAATACTATTTCTCATTTGAACTTCTTTTTCAGCTTTAGTAGTTGTATTTGCTTTATTACTTTGAGTTATAAAAGGAACAGTATATTGATAAGGCATTCCCATATTAGATAACATTCCTTGCATCATCATCATAGGATTAACACCAAATCCTCCAAGCATACCCATCATACTTCCTCCAAGTGTAGGATCAAAATCAATACTATATTCTTGTGGTCTTCCTGTTAACCAACCACTTTTTCTTACATCCATATGTGTAGCACCTGGTATCCCCATTCTTCTTATAGGTTTTGTAGCTCTTCTTAACATTCTAAGTTGTTTTCCACCACCAAATTGTGCACTAGGCATTTCTTCTTGCATGTTTGTCATATCAATTATTTCTTCTCCCATAGGAGGATTATACATTTGTTGTTGCTGTGCTATCATAGCTTCATATTCAGCTTCTAGTCTTTTCTTTTCTTGATCTTTTGCTACATTAGTTTGTGCATAGTTCACAAGAGCATTTCTTTGCCCTTCTCTAGTTCCCGTTTCATTGTTTACATTCCAAGGAGTTTCATTATTTATTTCTTGTCCACCAGCTTTAAAGTTTTTTAATCCTTGTTTGACATATTGTTTTTTAGAAATAATACCTCCTTTTTGCTTATTCATTTCCATAAATTCATCCTCAAGAATAAGTCTGTCATCTACTGATTTGTCTCCTTTTAGCATTCTGTCCATTGCTTCCCCCATAGTCTCTTCATCATAAAAGATTTCATTTCCTTCACGTTGTTCATCAGAAAATTCAAAATTTCTTAATTCATTTTCTTGATTTATCCTATTCATAATATTGTCATATGCGCTATATCCACCATAACCTATACCACCTATACGACCAACAATTCCTGCACCTTTTAATACATTTTGGGTTCTAGGACCTCGCCTATTATACCATCTCTCAAGCGCAAATGGTTCTTCACGGTACTTTATCTTTCCCAACCCATCAAAGTACATGTGACTCTTTTCACGTTTAATGTAATTAGGGTCCTTCATCATTTTTTTTACATAATCAGGAGCATCTAACTCATCTATTGTTCCCATTACAGTTTTTGTATGGTCAAGAAAAGTTTTTTCTCTAGATGCTTTGTTTAAAATGTTATTAAATTCTATATTTGAAGCAACTATCCAATTATCTCCTCTATTCTTTGCTTGTTTAATAAGACCAGTGACATCATCTAAAGTATGTGGTCTACCTGCATTCTTTAAAAGTATTTCTCCTCTAGCAAATAAAGTTTTATCATCTTTAGCATAAAGAGTAGATTTAGGATTTTTTCCTTTTAATTTATTAACAACTTTTTTCTTTAGACCACCAAGTTGGTTTTCAGGTAAGTCTTCTTCAATCATTTCATCTACAGCATCATCTGCAGTTACCATATCAGACATTGAAGAGTCTTGATTTATATCATCTACTAATAATTGATCTTCTGCTGCTGAAGCTTCTTCTTGTTCTTGTTGAACTCTTGCTTCTTCCATTGCTGCTTCATCTCTTTCTCTATTAGCCTGCTCCATTGCTGTAGATTCATCTCCCTCTTCTCTTTCACTAACTATTTTTTGAATAGTTAATTCAATAGCAGTTTTAACTAAATTAGGATCCATTCCTTGTTTAGTTAATGTAGTATATAAAGTTTGTGGGTCAGCCCCATCATCATCTAATGACTGATATACATAATCTAAAAGTTGTTCTTGTTCAGCAGGAGACATTTGTTGCTGCTGAGAAACTTGTTGCTGCTGAGGAGCTTGCTGAGGAGCACCGCCAGCTTGTGCAATAAATAAAAAGTTTTTTAAATTACTTCTATATTCTCCTTTGCCATTTGGATCTTTATATATCCTTACTTTTTTCTTTGCCATAATTTGGTATATATAATATTAATATACTAATTTTTAGTTTAATGTTTAAACATACAATGTTTAATCTAATTCCTCTATTATATAGCCACCATCTCTGTATGCTTTAATTTCTTCATCAGATAGTTCTGCATCTATAAAACCTCCTTTTTGATAATCTAAATTCATATTTGAATATCCATATCCTGTACCAAGAGCTGTACCAAGAGCAAGTGGAGCATATCCATATCCTTTATTAAGAAAGTTCATAAAATTTTCTTTAGTCATACCTGCATTATAAGCTCCTTCTAATAATCTTTCTACATGATCAAAACCAACTCCCTCTGGTTTTCTCATTCTTCGAGTACCTATTGAAGATGCATCCCATTGCTTAATCTGATCTTCTGTTATTGGATCATAGTTATTTATTTTTAGATCTTGTCTTATTGTTCTATCTAATTGATTTCTTGCAGCCTGTTGTTCGTGAACCGTATTAAAATATCTTTTTTGGTCACCTTTATAGTTTAATTTAGGATAATTAAATTTTTGATTTCTACCTAATGGAGAAAACATATGATCAATCTCATGAGACAATACATTTTTTAATCTTTCTTTACTAGGATTACCTGCAACATTTAATTCAATTTTAGGTTTTCTACTGAATTTAGGAAAACCTAACATTTGTGTAAAAGGACTATTTATTATCTTACCTAAATATTGACCTGCCACATCATCTTTTGCACTGTAAAAGTTAATATCTGCATTAGTTATATCATCTACATACTCATTTATATTTTTTTCTATTTGACTATAGGATTCTCCAGTTTGTTTACTTCTTCTTTTTTTATACTCAGGACTTTTTATCCAATTTACTCTATTATCAATTACTTCATCTATTTCTGATTTTAATAAAATATTATCAGATTTTAAAGGCACAAACTCAGGCTTGCCTATCTTTTTACCAAGAATTTCAAATTGTGATCCTTTAGTTATGTTATAATTATATTTAGGTTTAGGCTTAGATTTTTTTAATACATTCTTTACAGCATTTATACCAGCTTGAGCTTTAGGAAGTTCTTCTACTATATAACCAGCTTGCGCATATTCCATTATCGCATCATCATCAAGCTCTATTTCTATTGAGCCTCCTTGTTCATATAAACTTGGAATAAGATTTTGCTCTGGATATGTAGTTGGAGAAAGATTAGAATTAACTTTTGAAAATTTATTAGGTTGCGCAGAACTAGTTGGTAATTTAAATGCATTAGCCTTATTAAGTCTTAATACATCATCTGTAAATCCTATTCCTTTTTTAATACCTTTTACTGCTGGTACTCCCATTGAAGCATCAAAAGCAAGCCAACCAGCATTAGCAAGACTTGGATCTTCTAAAAATGTTTTAGTTGCTTCAGGAACAGATGTTAAAAAATCATGAGCCATTTTTGCTTGACCATAATAAGGTATAAAATACTGACCCACTTCTGCAACCGTTTGAAGTTCAGAAGGCAATGCATTATATACAGTTGATGCTTGAGATACAAAAGGAATTCCGCTTTCTGATAAATCAGGTCTAAACTGTTCATGTTTTAAAAAAGGTTCATTATTTTTTAGAGAAGCTAAATAATCTAAAGGAGACTTAAAAGCATCCATTGCAGAACCTTCTTCACCTGGATCTATTCTGTTTGGATTTAACTCAGCATCTCTATTACCTTCAGTTATGTAAGTATAAGCAGATCTAGGCATATTACTTACTTTTTTATTAAGATTAGCATTAACCTCTGGAACTATTTGACGTTGAGTCATAAAACCCGTTGAAGGATCTTCTGATTTATATTGTTTCTTTGTCGCATCAATAAATGCTTGGGTTCCTGCTTGATTGACTACTTCAGGATCATACCCATATGTATCAATTCTTTTTTGTTTTTCTGCTTCTTGTCCCTGTCTTTCTTTTAGTCTTGCATTATAGGCATTAATTTCTTTTTCATTAGTAGCCCATGTATTATAATCCTTATCACTTAAAGTAGCTGTTCTGAAACCTGCTTCTCTTAGTTCTTCAAGACTTGGTACTCTACCTTCTTTACGTGCTTCAGTTATATATGAATTAAGCTTAGTATCTTTTCTATTTAAATACTTTTGTTTATCTTCTAGCTTTTTATAATACTTATTATCTGATTCTTCAAAATCTTTTTCATAGCCTTGAAAAGGACCCTTTCTAGTTCGCATTAAAAACTCCAATGCTTTATTTCCTTTTTCAGTACCTATAGGATTTTCTTTAAAAAAAGGATAATCCTTTACCATATCAATAGCATACTTCTTACCTTCTTTATTCCAGTTTTCTCCAGTATATCTATTCCATAGTTCTGCAGGTTTTTCAGATGAACTAAAATAACTCATTTGTTCTTCTTGTACTTCACCTTTATCTTGATATGAAGTAAGCTCTCCTCCTTTTTGCATTCCTGGAATATATGTATTTGCTTTACCTTGAATATTTTTAAAGTTAAGTACTCTATTTAAATCTGCTGGATTTGATAATTGAAACTGTTTTATTAAAGCATCATCCATTTGTTCTGCCATATTTCTAAAAGTTTTACTGCCGTAATAATCTTTATAACCTGCATCTTTAATAAACCAATTATCTATAAAACCTTTATTACCAAATATTTGTGAATGTCCTCCATAAGGTTGCCATAAACCTTCAGTCGTTCCTTTTTTTCCTGCACCAGCTTTACCTGCCCACCCTGATGATTTGTAAAAATATTGAGAAGATTCGTCAGGCATTTTAATTTCTACTATAGGTCTTCCCTCAAGTGTTCCATGATATTTTATTAAATCTTTGTGCAGTAAATTTTCTTCTGCTGCACCTGCTTTATCCCACCTTTTACCACTAAGACGTAAGTTATCTAAATTTTTTTGAATATATTTTGGATCTACTCTAGGTACACCAGAAAATTGTACGGTTGGTGCAACACTTTTAGGTATAGGTTTAGGTATAGGTTTAGGTATAGGTTTAGATTTAATCAGTTTTTTTAAAAATCCTAATTGAGCTCTAGGTAATTCTTCTGTGAGTTCTATGTCTATTCCACCACCTTCTTTCTTCTTCTTTGTAGTCTTAGAATAATCTTTTTCTGGATTATACTTATAGTCTTCACCCCTTTTATTATAAGCTATAATATTATCAAGTTGTTTTTTATATTCTTTAGGAGTTAAGTTATAATGTTCAGACACACTTTTTAAGTATTCTTCTGCACGTTCATCTGCTTCACGTATTTCTTTTCTAGTATTTTTTCTAGCTTCTTTTCCTGAAACACCGCTAAGTGTTTTTTGAAACTGATTATATGCTCTTGCTACCTTTCTTTGTTTTAAAGGTTTAAACTTTTCTTCTTCTTCACGTCCTTCTGGATTTAGTTTATCCAGAGCTTCACCTTCAAACTCTTGACCAACGCTATAGTTTTCAAGAGCCCTATGACTCCTATAATCACCAGTTAATCTATTTATTTTATTAAGCCCTTTAATAGTTTTCATTTGAGCTTTTACTTTCTCTTTTACCTCATCTTCTGATAAACCTAAATCATCACGGTAATATTTTGTTATATCTTCTTCTTGATATTTTTTTGCTTTTCTTATAGCTTTGCGTGATGGATTATACCTACTTTCTCCTTCAGGCATAATATTATACCTACTTACTGGAGAAATAGATTTCACACTTTCATCACTTTCTAGTATATAATTACCTTTACTATCATATATGTTATCTACATCTCCTTGTCCTCTATAATAGGGATCATATAAAAATCTAGCTGTATTCCAAGGATTTTCCGGGACTGTTTTCTTCTGCTCTGAATGCGGGTTATTAGGATCCCAATAATTATATCCAGTGCTTGGATCTCTATATGTTCCTATTCCTCTCCTATTATGATCTCTGTGACCATATATTCTTTTATAATATGATGCAGGAGGTGAAGGTCTTTCTTTATTATAATCCTCAATATACCCTTTAATTTGTGCATCCAAGTCTTTGGGTACAATACCTAATTGAGCTATAGGTAATTCTTCTACTATATATCCTCCTTTCTGATACTCTTCTATTTCTTCATCAGATAGTTCTGCTTCCATATATCCACCTTCTCTTTGAAATGCAGGAGATACTCTTTTATAATTTTCAGCAGCAAAATAATCTGCATCTTCTGGTCTATCAAATCTTATAGCTTCTTCATTTCTTGGACCTGTCATCTTTAATACACCGTTTACACTTTGTATTTCAGGAATAGCATAGTTATCATAGCTAGACATAAAATGAGTACCTCTAGCACCACTAGGAAACATATAAGGATTATCAGTAGGTGCTACCATTCTAGTTGCAGCAGGATTACCATGCATTTGTTCATAAGCTAATCTAGCTTTCATCATAGCATTCATTCCTGCATGATAGTCTTGTTCAACTTCTTCTACAGCTCTAGGTCCTGAAACATTCATACCTGGTTGAGCCATTGGTATTTCAAGAACTTGACTACCTGGAAATTGATAATTAAAACCAGGCATCATTATTTGTTTATTACCTAGATTATCCATAGCAAATAAGGGTCCTTTTTTTAGAGGTCTTCCATTACTCTCTGTCATTGTTATATTACCTGAGTTAATTAGATTAAATGGATTATCTTTATCAGGACTATCAATTCTATAACCTTCTGTAGAAACTACACCTTTAGTAAAAGAGGATACTTCATTTGCCCCTCCTGGTAAACCCTTTCTCGTATATTTGTTAAATTTCTTTTTCATCATCTTTGAGACATTTGAGTTTTAGTATTAACCATCTTAATAATCATATTAACTGGCCCTGAAATGTTTCTTTTTAGACTTATAAAGTTAGCATAATGTCTGAATCTTTTACGTTGTTCTTGTGATTTTTGATAATCAATATTAGAAGAATTAAGCTCTCTTACATATCCATTTGGTTTAGTTACCCATATATGTCTTTCATTATAATTACCATCAAGTATAGTACTTCCTGGAATTACAGGAGATGTTGGAGGGTAACTTCCACCTATAGGAAATTCTCCTCTATCTTTTGTTATATCCCAGAATTGATTAAATCTATACTTTTGTTCTTCTTTTGAAAATAGTATATCATAAGAAGGATTAGCTGTATTATACTTTGGATATTCTAAAGATAGTGGTAAATTATTTTTAGGCATCAAGTTTAAGTTTAACAAACCGGATACTTGTTCTGAATTATAAATTACAGCTTCATCAAAGTTAAAGTCTAATACATGGAATTGATCAAAGCAATTATATTCTGCTCTTTTATAAGATTCTAATAAATATTCTATACTTTTTAATGTTCCTACATTTTGTCCTGTAGATGCAACTATCTCTATTTCAAATGGATAGTTCTTACCATAATACTTACCATAGTCATTACAAACATTATTATGTTTCCATAACTGGTTTCTTTTTGTAGTCACCCAAGTATTCTTTCCTGGCATTATTAAATCTGGATGCCAGTCATGAAAAGAAATAAACATTTTACTTTTAGGATCAAAGCTTATAGTCCAAGAAGCATCTTCAAAAATTTCAGAGTCTCCTAATTTATATTCAGCAGCTCTTCTATTTTTTATGGTAAATATATCTTTTACAGAATCATATGTAGTTAATCCTATAAACTCTGATTTAAGCTTATAGTCTTTCTTACAAAAGTATAATAACAAGTTATCATTATCATATAGTGTTTGACATCCTATTCCACATACTGGATTATCTATATAAGGATAATCTGGAAAATCTTGTAATAACTGATAAGGTAGATAAGTATCAAACCACCACTTCATTCCATTTTGAGATATCTCATTTAAACCGTTAGCATAAGAAAATATCTTACCTTGATTTTGAGATATATAAAAGAATCCAGCTGGTGTAGATAATACAGATCTAGAATCTTGTGATGAACCATATTCAAATGGTGCAGCTGCTACAGATATATTTTGAGGTGGTTGAGCAAAAAGTCCTCCATCTCCAATTGTAAGTTCTGTGTTAGCATCAGTAGTAATAGTATCTACTCCTCTATACATTATAGGACTTTCATTATGAAAAGTTATAAAAATACCACTCTTAGCAAAAGATCTAACTCCACTAATCTCAGCCTTCATATCCTTATAGTTATTAACTAAGAATATTTTCCATGCATCTTTATAAGAAGCATCTTGTTGAGGTAAAGAATAAATAATTCTATTTGGATAAGATTCATAACATAACTTAGCTATATCCGGATCATAGTTTCTATTTTGCAAGTTTCCTTGTGAAAAGTACTGAGTCCAAGCTTTTGAAATACTTAATGAATAATCATACAAATAAGTATTATCTCTTGTTATAATTTGAGGATCCATATTAAACATACTTCTATAATCAGTATATCTATACGGGTCATAATGTTTTTCTGCAATATTATTAGTTGTTTCTCTAAAGTCAACTAACACGTCACTTTCTACAAAAAAGTCTCTTATGGATGAGGCTGATAAATAAAAATATGATTCTTTAATAGTAAATATTCCAGGAGGATCTCCTTCCATTTGAGCTGTTGCATAATTATATCTACTACCAGAATTTTTATAAAAATCAAGTTCATAAAAAGCACTTGGAAATATTCCTGTTCCAGGTGTACTATTTCCTATAAAGTTAGCAGGCATTAAATTAAATGCTTCATAGCTAGTACTATTAGCCCAGAACTTAGGTTCATGAACCATTTGATATAACTTGTAATTATACTCAAATCCATCTGGTTGACCGTATAGCCAATCATAGAAAAAGAACATATTATTCTTTTCTGTATATCTATTTATAAAAGTATCACCACCAAATAAAATAGGAGTGTTAGGTATTATATTTAGATATAAAGCATTAGGATCATTAGTATCGCATATAGGCCCATTTGGTGACAGCCTAAAATCTTTTTGTTCACATGGTGTTATTGGTATCTGTTTAACAGAATTTAATTGTCCATATTGATTTTGTAATCTATACTTTAAACCTCCGTAATAACTTCCTATAGGTAAACTAAATCCATTTGATTGAGGATCATCTGTGGTAGGTAGAGCTCCACTAGGTGAACCAGGAGGTACACCAGTTTGTTCTAAAGCTCCTAAAGTAGTTAAAGAAAAATCATCATCTAAAAGCTTTGGTCCTTCAAACTCATTAGTGTGCCCATAAGGACCTGTTTTAGTTCTTAAAGTTACGTGACTATTTCTTTTAAGATTATTTATTTTATATGATACGCTACCTGATGCATTCTGATATAAAGGCACATCTTGAAAAGTATTCTTAGTATAGAAACTATCTTCTATTTTAAATCTAGAAGTACTAGAAGTTTTTACAGCTTCCATATTATCATACAAACCATGACACTTCATTTGAAGAGCGTATTGTCTAAATGGTGTAAGTGCCTTTATAAGTTTTGCAGTAGTATCAGCACCTTCTGAAAAATAAAATGTTAAATGATTTAAAGCACCTAAACCTCTACTAATAGGATCTAAGTATGCAAACTTAGGATACTCAATAGTTTGTAGTTGAGTTAAAGGACTTGCTGCATCTGATACAATCATAGCTAACGTTGGATCTAAAATAGTAGTTTTAGCTGCACCTACAGCAGTATCAGGTACACCTGAAATAACAGCTGTAACAGCATCTGTTAAAAATCCAGTACCAGAATTATAATAAGTATCTAAAGCAGTATTATATAATTTAACAGCAGTTTTAAGAGCTTGATTACCTGCACCAGGAACACCCATAGCACCAGCAGCATCTGTTATACCAGGACCCACTTTTATGTCAGGTGCATTAAAAGTTCTTTTACCAACTAAAGAAATTAAAGCTTCTGCTACTCCTCCTAATATCATAGCAATTGCTGAAAAGTTAGAAAGTAATTTTACTTCAGGATGTTGATCAGGATAACAAAACTCTTGTTCAGAAAATCCTTTTATAATTCCATAAAGTTTTAACTCTGTAGTAGATAAGTAAGGATTAGTAAACATTGCATCTGGAGAATGAAATGATATTACATCTGTAGGAATTTGTTGATGTCTTAATTTATCATCTCCAGGTACTTTAATAAAAGGATCATTATACTGGTAGTTATATTGACTACTAATTCCTCCATTATTTATATATGGTATGATAGTATTAAAAGGATAATTAGCATATAGTCCTGTTCTTCCTTTTTTAGATGATCCTTTAAGTTCATAAGTTCTATAGTTGTTAATCATTCCTTTTGCAACTATAGATTTATTACCTTCTCTAGAACCTCTTAATATTTCATAACCTACTATACCTTCAATGTCTTTTCCTGCATTATCTTTTGGGTAAGCTATATTTTCAAAGTATACACCCATTAATCTAATTCTTAAATCATCAGCATCTGTACCACCTTGAGGATTAGGTTTAAAATGCATAGTCTCATCTAATAAAGTATTATCAGGAAACTTGTGATGTCTTATAGCTTTACCGCATAAATCATTATTAGGATCTGATTGATTTGTCCAACAATGACTAGATGAATTCCATATATTAGGTTTCTTATCAGGATATACTTCAGTTGATTCCCAATAACCCATATCTCCTGAAGCTATAATGTTTCCTCCATCATCTAGACTAGTAGTTAAACTAGGATTTAAAGGTCCAGGACTAGCTGTGTTATATACTTCATATATTCTTTCTGTAGCATCTAAAGTTTCTAAATCTTGTATAGTAAGCTGTTCATTAAAAGCTCCAGGGACACCTGGAATAGAAAAATCTCTTGGTGGTCTTCCAGGAATATGATAGGACGCAGACTTATCACCTGTATCATATACCCATCTAATAAAGAAACAATATACTTCATCTCTTAAGTAACTACCTTTGTGACCTCCTTTAACATAATAGTCAGCAGGGTATTCTACAGAAGCCCATTTAGATCTAATTAAATTAGCTAAGGGTTGATAATTAAAATCAAACTTTCCAGTAGGAGCTACTCTAAGTAAATAACTATTTACATTCTCCATCTGTTTAGATTTCTCATACACAACAGATTGAAGAGGTATATTTTCTTTAGGCACAGATATTAGGTCTGATTGTAATAAATCAATTGTTACTCTAGATGTCTTTGTAGAATAAAAACCAACTTGTTTTGCAGATATTCCTTGATTTATATTTTGAACTACTACTAAAACAAACTCATCAAAATTTTCATCATCAGCAGTAATTTCAATTTCTAAAGAATTTTTAGAATCATCTTCATGCCATAGAGGCTGAGTATTACTAGGTGAAAAATAATCTGTTACCTTTTGACCTTTAACAGTATATGCTATTACTGCAAAGTAAGTTCCATTTCTTAATGTTCCTCCTGATACTCCTGGTTGTACTTTAACACATGGAGTTTTCATTAGAGGAGCTAGTCTTATCTTTGGACAATCTAATCTATTTAAATCAGGAAAAGTAGAACAAGGTGGTGGAGTAGACGGGTTACTTAAGTCTTCTTTCCATTGTACACCAGGCCAAAGAATATTATTAGAGCCATTACTATAAAAGTTTATATTAGATCCACCAACCCAATTATATGTACTATCCGGCCAAGTTTCAGGATCTCCTATATTTAAAAATCTATCAGGATTTAATCCATCACACCAATATACTTGCCAAGTACAGTCTTCCATTTCTCTAGCAGCTCCATCAATAAGATATTTTTTATCAAATTTTAAACAAGCGTCTTGTACTATTGGACTATACTTACAAGAATCTTCTTCAAATAAACCTATCTCAGACATACTAGCTGTATTAGCAGCATTATGACCAACTGTATATATAACCCACTTATCTGCATAAAGATGTACAGTTCCTATAATAAACCTGTCAGGATATACATTATCCATTGTTTCACCAGCTATAGCACAAAGTTGATTTGAAGATGCATTAGATATAGTACCTTGATTTCCTTCTATAGTATTATTAGTTGCATTACGAGCATGTGTCCACATACCATTTTGCAGATATGTAAAGTCAGAATCTTTATTAAGACCTTTTACAAAACTATGAGTTTGTACATTTGAGGTATTAGGAAGCCTTCTCTTTGCCATTTTAAATAACTATTAACTTTTAAACATATCATAATACTTAGAATACATAGCTTTTCTATTTGCTCCAATGATTCCTTGAAGTTCTTTAAAGTTAGGCATATTAACTACACTTAGTGCATTATTTCTTGCGGGTCTTAACTTTTGTTCAATTAACTGCATTCTTTGTGCAACATCTTCACCGTTAATATATAAATTCTCAAGTATTCTAGACTTGATAGCGTATTCATAATACTCATTTAATAATGGATGATCAGGAACCATAAGATTTCCATCTTCATCTTCCATTTCACCTTGATAGTTTAAGTAAACTTTTCCTGTAGTAAAACTAGTAAATAAAAAACCATCTCTTATCCATCCTTCATTTGTACTAGTTACATATAAATTAGGACACTCAGATTCAATTCTTCTACTAGATCTCATTCTCAATGGTAAAAGATTTCTAGATACATATGCATTACCACCAGCTACAATCTGTATAAGTTCATACTTATCATTTTTACAATTTGTAAAGACTCTTGGTTTAATACAAGTATCTCCATATACTCCAACTGATTTATTTAAATCTACATTAGAAGGAAGACATCCTGCAGCTGTAGACTGACAAGGATTAGAATTACAAGCTGAACAGTTAACAGTAGGAGCTGCACATCTATCTACACTTGCTGGAGTTTCAGTATAAGGAACTTCTTGTATATTAGTACCTCCTATATCATAACCAACAGTTTTGATAAAGTCTCCACATATATATGCTAAATTAAAAGTATCAAAGTCATCTGGTAGCTTAACTCTTCCATGACATACATCAAGGACAACTTCTTTTGTTTGATTGATTCTTAACCCAAGATCATAGTTTACTTTTCTAGCCATTTTAATTAACTGTTGAGGCTCTATCTTATTTTCTAAGGCAAGTCCCGTCATATCAACTGAAACGTCTTCTATAAGCTGATCAAAGGTTCTATATTTAAGTGTATAATTCTGATCCATTATCTAAGAACATTTTGATTATCATCTGCACCATTTGCTGGTACTTTCATAGTAGTAGTTAATTCTTGTATAACCATTTGCTCTACTTCAGCATACAAATACTCAGGACATCCCATTTGTTCATCTTGTCTAAGAGCACATTTAGCAGGATCATCATCACAAAGAAATGGAGCTACACTTCCTTCAAAGGCTCCTTCTACTCTAACTGCATCCCAAATTATATTAGGAAAATATAAGTATCCATTTAAAAACCAAAAGTAAAATCTATTATTATACTTAAATGAAGTTAATTTTGTCATTGACGTATATGTTCCGGGATCTGTTCTATATAATTCAATAGATCCATCAAGTGAAGAAACTGTTCTAATAACAGGTCCATTTAAAGCATCAAGAAATCCAGGCAATTTATTTTTAGATCTTTTTATAATACATCCTGATTGTATTCCTGCACATGAAGCTTCTATTTTATCCACTTCAATAAGCTCTACATTAGGAAGAACATTAAAAATAGAACTTAATTTCATAAGTCTATTATTAACATCTTCTCTTTTTATTAATGCTTGTGCATATTTGATAATAGCATAGTAGATAGTTCTATCAGTTAAGAAAGGATCTTCTTTAACTGCTTTAAGAACATTTCTTACTCTTGATATTACTTGTCCTACCGTGGTCATATATCTTTATTTAATATGTTATTCTCATATAGAGCTTTAATCTTTTTTGTAGGTTCTATCTCCATATACATTTTCCAATTATCAGGGTAACTTTTAGACACCATTCTCTTAAATCCTCTACATGCTTCAAATCCCCAATACTTTCTATGTTTAAATCTATACTTAGGAGCATAATTACTATAAAATATTTTAGCAAGTTTTCCATCTGTTTCCCAGTTCTTGTTACTTACTTTAATTCCATACTTAATTGACTTTCCTAAATCAATATTATTTTTAGCTTTAGATTTACAAGTTCCAATAAAGAACCATCCTAAACTTTCAGGAAGTTCAACTCCGTCTCTATTATTTATAACTTCTTGACAAACAGATGTATTAAAAGTTTTTATAATTTTATATATCTCAGGTTCTTTCTTTTCTTTATACTCTGGATACTTTTTAAAAAATCTTTTATAAAAATCATCATTTATTATATGATGTACTTTTTTTCTATATCTTGCTGCTTTTAAGTTAGGTTTATTAAAACTTTTATCCATACTACTTATTAATTAATATACTAAATTTAAATGAGTTTAACAAGTATAAATATAACATAAAAAACAAAACCCCCACTTGTGTGAGGGCTTTATCCTTGTTAGTCACAGAACCAACAACAACTGCGACATGTCTTTAGCCAACTACTACAGCTCTTACTTTATTGTAGGTTGAACCACTTGATAATGTTATAGTAATATCACCAGTAGTACCATTTACTGTAATGAGAGTTGTAGCTTCAGCTGTCATTCTTTTCCAAGTTGATGTACCTGTTGTATAATAGTATACATCTATTGTGTAATCTACTTTATCTTGTGTAGGTGTTACTCCTCCATTTGGAATAAAACAGCCATCTCTTATTCCATAACAAGTTGTCAATTCAGCCTGTGTAATTGTTATAGCAGTACCTGAACCTGATGTTACTAATGAAGTCCATTCTTTAATGAACTTATTAGTAGTCTTAGAACAAATTAAATTTACAATATTTGTTAGTGCTGCATCTGTAAAAGCATTTTGTGCAACAATCACATTACTTGTGCTACCACATGAAAGGGCAGTACCTGTATATCTTGTACATTTAGCATCTACTACTTCTGAGCATTGTGCAGTTTCAGCACATGCTTCTGGATCTGGACAAGGGGCTGGAGATGGTAAAAATTTATCATCACATCCACATTTTTCACAATTTGCCATTTTCTAATTTTTTAATTTTTAACAAGTTTTAGATGGTTGTATATCTGCAGTACAAGGATCTATAAAACAAGTTAATCCATCTAAACAAAATTTAAATCCACCTACTTGTCTATGATCTGAAGCATCTAATGCAAATGGATAATCTGCGTAACCTCCTGAACCATCAGACTGTGTACCAAATCCTAAGCCTGCTCCTGTTGCTATTATTGAAGCACTGGTCCATGTAGTAGGAGTAGTACCTGTAGCAATAAAACTTTGTCCTGTAGCATTAGCTCCAGCACCAACATTTGCAAATACATCAGATCCTTTGCGTTCTACAATTGTATATAATTGACCTACTACAAGTGTGCCTGAAGTTTGATAAGAAGGTTGAGTTCCTATTATATTACTATGTAAATTCCCTATTGGACCTTGATTATAGTTAGGAATAGTTTTTCCATTTTGTGCATTAGTTGTTATAAAGTTAGCAGCTGATGTACCATCATAAGATGCTGAATCTGCAGCGTTAGCTTCTAATGTATTTAATGCTTTATAATATAATTTTTTATCTGCTGACATGTATACTTCCATAAAAGCTGTCATAAGAACAGTTCCCGTATCTACAGCTACCTGTCTTGTTGCTATTATACTTCCTCCACCTAATCCTACTATATTTTCAAAAGATGTTCCTGTGTCCATAATAGTTGCAGGTACAACAGAGTTATTCTCATTAAAATATACTACATTACTTAAATCAGTAGCCCCGCCTGTAACAGCTAACGCAGTAGTAGCTCTTGTAACTGTTCTATAAGTGTCTACACTACTCATAGCTTCTACTCCTGAACCACCTCCATTCATTAATGGAATATAAACATCTCCTCTAAAATGAACCACATTACCAATCCTTCTTGCTTGAGGTTTACCTACAGATCCGCCTTGATGTGTAAATCCTGATAAATCTTTCCAACCTGTATCTACTAACTTAGCACTAAGTGTAACACCCATATCAGCATATGTAGCATCTTTAGTTACTGTTAAGTCAATAGTATTAGTATCTGTTACTTTAATTTCATATGTTGCTAAAAAGTTTCTAGCATCACATAAAGCAATCCAAATATTATTTATAGCTGATGCCATCGTAAGATTACTTCCATCTGTTATCCAGCTTCCTGCATACTTAGTGATCATATTTTGACCTGATGTAGAAAATAAAGCTGTTGATGCATCTAGTATACATTTTCTAGATATAGCACTTGTAATTGTAGTATTATCACCACTTAATGTTCTAAATGCACAATATCCATAAGTTGAATCATTTACTAATGCTGTAAGTATATCTGTTAAAGAATGAGTTGTACCTGATCCAATAGACGCACTTAAATTACAATTAACTGTAAAGCTGGGCATAGTAAAAGTAGGAGCTGGAGCAGCTTCTAATGCATTAACTCTAATATCTAAACTATTAATTTGATTTTGAAGTAAGCTAATATCAGTTACTAATGAACATACTTTCTTTGCAATTAAAGTTACATACTCTGTTAAATTCATTGTAGTTGCCTCTCCTGTAATTAAACAAGATTCAATTGTCATAATACAACTAGTTGGGCAATCACCACTTGATGCAGTAGAAGTTGTTGTGCTTACGTTTTCTAAATCACAAATTCTTTTTATCAATAACTGAATCAGTTCCTCAAACTTTGCAGGAGGGCATGTAGCTAAACTAAAACAAGAAATATCATAACTACTTACTTTTAATGTAGTCATGATTGTACAAAGTTCTGTAGCTAATTTACTAACAGTATCAGATATAGTATCTCCTGTACATAGATTTATACATGAAATATCTGGTCCAGCCCAAATAACACAGTTAGATGACTGAGGTGAACAAGGAGCGTTATCAGCGTTAATAGGTTTCATAGTCTTTATATTTATAATATAGTTATAATTCTCAAGAACTGCAAGTCTTAGGGGTAGAACAATTACATGTTGTACAGTTGCTACTATTACAGCCACAACTACTTGTTGCTTTAGCACATGTATAGTTAGGATCTACTAATGCTTGAAGTTCAATTAATTCTTTTTTAATAGTCCATTTATCAATTTCTTCAGGACAACATCCAGATACTCCATATCTTTTCTCTACTACAGATTTATAAAGTTGTTCTCCAAAGTTGCATGATATTTTTTCATATTTTTCTATTGAACAAGCTGGAGTATTATATCCTGGCTTAACACTTTTAACAGGATAAGTTTGTGTAGGACATGTCCATGGTGAATCAGCATCTGCTTGAGTACAATTACCGTGATATAAAGGTAAAGTACCTGTAGTCCATCTAATTACACAATATCTAGTACTTCTAGATTTAGCTGCAATAGATGCTGTAGTCTGACTAGCGCCATCACAATCTATATAAGTAAAGGTAGCTGCTGTAGTTCCTTCATTATATATAGTTGAACATCTACATGTAAATGCTTTTAAACATGTTGTACAATCAGTATACTGAGAATGAAAAGTTACTATTACTGGATTTGTTGGAACTCCTGTAAATGCTGTAACTGTAAAACATTTCTCACAATTTAAAAGCTGTATTACTCTTCCTATATAAGCAGATAAATCTGTACTAGTATATGTTATAGGATCACTACCATCACATGATGTAAGTTTATAATATGTAGTTTTACATTCTGTACATGTATCAAATCCTCCAGCTTGAATACTCACTGTTACATCGCTAGGAGGTACTACATTAATTTCTTCAACTCTATAACATCCACAAGGATCATCTAGTTCTACTATTTTATTTTTATAAGCTGAAAGATCTTGAGTAGTGTAAATTATTTGTTCATCGTTATCACAAGAAATTAATCTATATGCTACTGTAGGTTCACAAGCAGTACAGTTTACATAGTCTGCAGATACTATTACATCAATTGGACATTCACATATACCTGTTTGAAGACTTACAGTATAACATCCTGCATGTCCTTTTATACTTATAACTTTACTTAGATAAGCAAATAACCCAGGAGATTTGCTATTTATTACAACTCCTGTTGTACATTCCGTAAGCTTATAACAAACTTCAGGACACTTTCCATCTACACAACCAGATCCTGTAGTAATAGTTCCTGTACCTGTAACTCTTGGAGTAACTAAAGAACATATTTTAACAGGTAGTAATACATTATCATAATATTTATTGTCACATCCTACATAACTTACAGTACCTGTACCAGTAATATCATAACATGTACATGTACATGAGCTACATGCTGATGCATAAGTTACTGTTAAGGTTACTCCTCCACATTCATCTGGTGTTTCATTTACAAACCAGCATTCTGAACTATCATTAATTGTAATAAAAGTATTTACATATGCTGATAAGTCAGTTATTGTTCTTAATCTTTTACCTGAACAACTAATTAAAGTATAACAAGGAGTAGGACAATCAGGACAACTAACATCAGGATCATCATGATCACAATTACTTAAAGGCCCTTGTAATTGTCCAATCATAGGACCTAAAGGAAAAGCTGCAACATCAGCTGCTGCTACATTATTTTTTATTTGAATAGTATAACATTGTCCAACTATTAGTCCTGTTGGAGCATTAGGTACACTTGATTGATATAAGTATACACTATTATCAACCGGAATAACTGAGTCAGCAACTCTTAGACTAATTGTAGCACCTCCACAACAAGGAGTAAATAAATGATAATCCGGATTAGTAACTGACATGATATAAACTTAAGTTGTTTCGTCTCTTCTTTTAATTCTTTTTTCTTTTAATTCTTTTTCATACTTAGATACGCACTGATCACATACTGGTACTCCATCTGATGCTGTCCTTAATTGACAGCTACAATTCATTACTGCTCCGCAGTGTGGGCATTTTGCTGCTCCCATAGTTGTTGGTTTTTATTTGTTTAACAATTAGTGCAATTCATCTTTCCTAATAATTTGCACGCATAATTATATAAGGTCATTCCTTTTTGAGGCTCATGACAATATTCTACTTTAGCTTTTGCTGCTTCAAGATACATTTTAATTAAACGTAATTGTTCCAGTTGTCTCTTTACATCAGCTGGAGGATCACAAGCAGATACATCAATGTCACATAATATTTTATTATATTTTATTAATGCATCAGTAATTCTTAAATGATTATAAGTAACATATACTACATCATTTGGTGATACACTATACTTAATAATGTATACTCCGTCAGGGAGATTTTGATATACAGTTCCGCAGTCTTCTGTCTGCAATTGCAAATCACAAGCGGTTATAGTTTTAGTAAAGTTTTCAGTTACATTAATTTGTGTAGAATATCCATAACCAGGAACAGTAATGTTCAGGTATGTACAGTTTACATCAATTAAACTTGAATAAACACTTGTATCTACAACTCTCATTATACATGAGTTCATAACTGTAGGTACTTCTAAACTTAATACGTGATTTGCCATAATATATTTTTTTAAACTTCAAATATACCTACTTCTAAAACAGGTGTACCTGATGCCGCATCTGCAGCAAGATCTACTAGTGTTGCCCAAGGAAAGAATCCAAATTCTCCTGGAGCTAATGTCATGTAATGATCTCCACCTTCAGATTTTACTAAGTTAATAGTAATTGCAGAATCTACATTTTTTACATATACAAATGATTTTGTATATAAGCCTCCTGCTACAATATTACTAGCTGTAGTACTGATTGTTATTCTTTTAAATTCTACATTTTTTTCAACACTTATAACATCAGTGATAGTCATGTTAAGTGCATCAGAAGTAAGGTCATTTCCTGTTAAAACTAATTTTGCGTTTAATGTTCCCATTATTTTATTTTTAAAAAAAAAGGAGAGGAAAGATTACTCTAACCTCTCCCTTTTAGGTTTATTATTTAACTCAACTAGTGATTAGACACAAGCTGGAAATTCTGTTAACGGTGTACAAGTAGCCGTATCACATGTAATTGTTTCCATTGCTACATCACAATTTCCACAACCACCTAACCAAGTATTCATAAAGTTTTGAAAATCAGTATGATTTTCATCACATATAAGCTCAATTAAGTATTGATCATTGTCAAATACTCCACTTGGATTATTGTAACGTGGAACAGTATGTAAGATGTAATAACGTACCCATGTATCTATTCCTCTAATTGATGCACCTGCTTCATTAGTAAGCATGTCATCACCTTGAGTGATTTCACGGATTCTAATATCAGTTGCAAAAGGATTCTGTGCATAAGATTCTGACATAATTAAATCTCTAACAACTGATTCGCCAATACCCATTGCTTGAACAGGTTGACATACATCAAGAACACAAATACCAGTAAATTCACATGGAGAACCAGTATAATCTACTTCAGAAGCAAGAATCTTAAGTGGTTGATAGTTATATCCATCTAAGTATTGGAATGAACAATCTCCAAAATCAGTACTTACGTAACAAGCTTGAATTGTCATACCAGCACATTCACCTGCAGTGTGACCAGAAGAAACATAGTCTTTCCAGTTACCACCAATTGTAAATCCTGTTGGAGGTGTTAAACCACCTGTAACAACATCATCAGCATACCATAGTTTATTGTCTTCTCCAGTAACAACTATCTGAATAAAGTCTTTCATAATTGGACTTGTAGTAAGTT
>JAAHTH010000127.1_pt1 | contig 70029 bp, 116 predicted proteins | sample 6116091 | NCBI WGS metagenome assembly JAAHTH01 (sample SAMN13939990, study PRJNA603662) | sponge metagenome | isolation source: marine sponge | host: Mycale hentscheli | place: New Zealand | collected 2006 | reverse complement strand
AGTTCACCCGCATACATGGGCTAACACCAAACCCAGTTGCGAACCTAAATGAGACAGTATTGTCTTGTGTACCCACCATTTCCTCTGCAACGCGCTTATTTACGCCGTAGAGCGACACAGCGTTCAATGGCGACTCCTCCACGCATTTACCCTCCACTTTGCCATACACGCTTCCTGTGGACGCATAGACGAAAGGCATTTTTGGATTATAAGCTTCTCTTGCGAAGAGCATGTTTCTAACGCCTTCTACGTTTACTGCCGTAGCCAGCGCAGGTTGGGATTTGCAAGCCGGAAAGCCAACAATAGCAGCGAGATGAATAATAGCGTCACACCCATGAACAGCCTCCTTCATTTGTTCCAAGACAGTAACATCACCATATTCAAACTCAAAATTTGGGTTTGTGGCTAGTGGAATTATTGCATCGCATTGACCTTTGTGAAAATTGTCAACACACTTTACTTTGTAGCCTTTACCTAGTAGATGTCGGCATAGAACATTTCCTACATAACCGCCACCACCAGTAACTAGAATTTTAGTCATCGTATACTCCACCAGAATCGAATCTGGTTATATCTTGTCTTTCTATTGGATCTATCCAGTATATCTCTAAAGCCTTAGTGTCTTCTAATGCTTCAAATCTATGTTCTGTGTTTGGAGGAACGTCTGAGAACATTCCTTCATAAAGAATCGTCTCATCCTCACTATCCTGCTGATATATAATAACCTTTAATTCTCCTTCTAGCACAATAAATCTATTCCACTTGTTTATATGTTTGTGTCTAGAGCAGAAACCACCTTCTTTAGCTTCTATATAATGAACTTCGCAGGAAGAATTTTCAAAAAAACAGCTAGTCTGTCCCCATATTTTTCCTTGAGTTGCGCCAGTTAAAGTTTTATGTCCCATTAAATTATTCCTAAATGTTTGAATGGCAAGCCTTGCCTTATCTCTTCTAGATTCCATTGGGCATAAGCTAGATTATTAAGCCATTGATCTCTATCAAAAGTTTTCGGATTGTTTATTTCTGATAAGTCATGATTTGCTACATCCCAAGCTACAGATTTTTTACTAATTACAAAAGATGGTATTCCTTCTATCACTGACTCTACGCAAGAATTTGAACTGTAAGAAACAACGGTTGCCGCTAAAGCAAAGTCTTGTTCAATAGTTCTTTCGTGAGATATCTTAACTCCTTCTGGCACAAAAAGCCCTCTGTTCTCAAGAGGGTGAGGTCTGTAGAGTATTCTTCTTTCTGATTTTTCTAATAGGTAATTAAGAGTTTCATTAAGCCATTCTTCATAATTAATATCATTTACATTTGCATCGTTGTAAGTTTGCCCGCACACCAGAACATATTTTCTTTTTTTGTCAGGTTCTTTCCAAGGTTTTAGTTCTACATTGAGATCTTTAGCTCTATCGTTAGGCATTTCTTCATTTTTGAAATCTGACTCATTGTTGATTTGCGTTGCATAATCTGTAAGTCCAAAAGAGTAGTAATCTTCTCTTTGTACATATCCGCGCTCTACTAGCACAGTTTTGAAACCATTTTCTCTTTGTTGATCTGAAATATTTATCCTTCTTGTATAAGTGCCATCAGGAGCTTCTTTTACTGCTCCCCAAATCACAATACTCTCAGAAGGTTCGTATTCTGACACACTACGAATACTCATACCCATTGCTTCAAACACTTCTATTAGCTTTTTGCCAATAGGAACAGGTTTTCTGCGTATTTGTTCAAAATCTTCAACAAGCCTTAATAAAAATTGTTTCTTTTCTACATTTCCTTGGTAGTAATAAGGTATTGATTCATACATTTGGGATTTTTTCCACAACATTTATTATGGCCTGTTTTGAACTATACTTTGGACTCCAGCCAAGAGACTTTAGCTTGTCATTTGATACAGAGATAATTTTGTTATCGCCTTTCCAGTTGGAAGACTCTCCTAACCACTTAATTTCTTTGTAGACTTCTAGACCGTTCATGACAGCTTTTGCAACTTCTTCAATGTTTATTTGATCATCTGGACATATATTGTACTCTCCAGTAACATCTTTCATTGCAAGCAAAGCAAGGCCGTCTATTAAGTCATCTATATGACAATAGGGTTTAGTAGATCCGGGCTTATCGCCAAGAGCTTCTAAAACTGGGTTATTTAAAATTTTATATATAAAATCATAAACAACACCATGGGTAAGACCATGCCCAACAGTCGCACACATACGAGCCGAAACGCCTCTTATCTGTCCCGTACTGGTATAGTATTTGACGATACTTTCCGAAGCTCTTTTAGTCATACCATAAATAGAAGTTGGATCTGTTTTATCCTCTTCGCCATAAGGTCTGACAGAGTCTTCTTGGAACATCCAGTCACCATAGTTTATTACAGATGATGCCAGTATCACTCTAGCGCCTTTCGGCGCCCATTGGCAGATTTTTTGAGTGCTTAATATGTTGCTGTTTAGTATTTCAAAAGGTTCATTACCTTGCATCTTTACAGTAGCTTTTGAAGCTAGATGAAAAATGTAATCAAAATTGTATTTCCTCATCGCGGTTTTAAGCGTATGGAACTGAGGCTCTCTCTGATCTGAGTAGCCTAGATCACACCTGTAATGATCATCAATGTAACGAGAGCTAAAAGAGTCTCTACCAAGAGTGACAACAGGACCAAATATGTTTCGGTATGAGTAAAGCCTTCTTACTAAGTGAGAGCCTATAAACCCACTACCACCAGTTACGAGTACGGTCATTCTTCGACTCCAAAAAGAGACAGCTTTACATTAATACATTTTGCAGCTTCTTCTGGAAGATTAAGTTCCGTAAGGATCGAAGCGACTCTATCAAAATAAGTGTGGTTTTCTACCACGGACTCATAACCAGCTTTCATATGTTTGATTCGTTCATCTGGATTTTTTATGTAGAAGTCTATTAGCTTCTTAAATTCTTCTGGAGTCTTTGCAAAAACAATTTCGTTATTTGTGAAAACATCATTTGCCATTGATTCTACATAATCAGAAATACAAAAACCTCCACTCATAAGAACCTTAAAAGGTCTTTCGATAATATCGTATCCAAAATCTTGAGAGTGCGGCTCACTGATATTTGGCGAGATAGTAGCAGAGGCAAATAAAGACCCGACATTTTCAGAAGCTATACTCCCCATATATTGAACTACAGGCCAATTCCTATTTCCAAATATCTTTATGTTGTAATCACCAACAGGATGACACAGTTTGATTAGATACTTATCCAAACATTTTGCTTTGTAAGGCCAATATCCGCCAACAAATCCAATGTCGCATTTGAGAACATCCACTGGCGGTCTCAGTCCAAACTCAAATATATCAGCGCCATGTATTAAGGAGAAAGGCTTAATGCCGATGTCTTCCCATTTGTTATGCGTATGCTTGATCCAGTTTTCGTGATAGTGATTATGTACGAAGTCTGGTTTTCCCGTTTCTTCTTTTAGCCGTTCTAATAGTTTCTTTTCTTCTTCTGAGGCTACTAAGATAGGGTATTTATTAAGGTCTATATCTTTTTGTATGTCTCCCCAGTCTGATCCACGAAGGACTACCTTCATATGTGGTCTGTGTTGAATACACTTAAACAATGCTTCATCTAAGTGATAACTTTGACCCATGAAGATATCTGGTTCAAATTCGTCAAAAGCATCGAACGCTGGAGTTTCATCTTTTTGCCATATACGGACTTCGTAACCCATAGACGAAAAAACTTTTGACCAAGACATTCTTATGTATGTATGCCCATTGCGTCCTTCGCTACTAGTTAGAACTTTCATAGTCTTTAGCTGCCGTTACTGCTTCATATCTTGTTTCAAACGGCCCAAGTTTTACTGCAGGATTTTTGTTTACGAATAGCCAAGAAAACCACTGATAATTAGTGTTTACATACCCCCAAAATCTTTTAGCGCTCATTGCAAATCCTTTAAAGAATCTATTTCTTTTATTGTCATGCCTTTTGGTTCTTTAGCCCTTATGACAAAACCATTTTCTATTATAATATTAAATAACTCAAAAAGATAAAGTTTGTTTTTTCTCTTGTCGGAACAAAGAGACCTCAGCATTTGAAAAGCGCCATCTTCAAGATAGGCTATTTGCGACCATTTACTTGGCAATCCGTAAGCAAATGTTGTTACTTTGTTCTCTACAATAGTTAAGCCTACTTCTTCTTCTTTGAATCTATTCTTTGAATCAAAAACAACACAAGTCCCTGACGAAGTCATTTCTCTTATAGAGTAGACGTTAAATATTAAGTCGCCATATATGATAAGAACGTTGTCGTGAGCAGAGGCGTTTATTCCTATTCTCAAACTTTCTACTATATTTGTTTTCTCATAATTTGGATTTTCTACTATCCTTACAAAGCTAGGTAAACTTCTTATTACTTTTTCAGATTCAAAGCCAACTACAACTATTATGTCTGAGTATGGATATTCTCTCTTTATGTTTGAAACTGTTTTTTCTAAGATTGTTTCTTTTTGGTTTGCTTTAAGTAAACACTTTGGTCCATACGACTTCATCCTGTGACCCATTCCGGCCACAGGTATGATTACTGTCAGAGGATTTTCTGGTGATAAACCAACACCTCTGTCTTTTATCTTTATCGTATTTCTACTCATTGAGTCCTAAGCTGCATCTTTTCCATTACTCGTAACCAATTTTTTCGCCACACCTCTTGATTGACCACAAAAGAAGAGTTGTCTCCTGTAACCCTAACCTTTGTCAAAGATTCTGGAACGTGAGCAATTATGTATTTTTCACTTATTCTCATCCAAAGATCGTAATCTTCGCATGTTCTCATGGTTTTATCATAGAACCCAGTTTCTTCTAACACTGATTGCAAAGCTTCTTTCAAAACTAAAGACCCACTGTGAACGATGCATTCTTGCACAAGTCTTTTTCTACTATAAGGTTCTTTGAACTCTCTAATGGTTCTATCACTGTTAACATGGAACGTGTCATAGTCTCCATAAACTACGCCAATCATTCCTTCCCCACGTTCAAAAACAGACACGCAAGAGCTTAATTTATTTTCGTACATTTCATCATCTGAATCAAGTATTGCATAAATATCGGTGTCTTCTAAAGTTTGTTTTATGCCTACATTTCTAGCTTCGCTTGGTCCAGAGTTTTTTATTTTTATTGCAATAAAATCCGTATGTCCAAATCTACCACAATTTTTCTTGGTAATTACATCACCATCTTCATCATCGAAGTAAGATCTTATAATATTCCAAGACTCATCTTCAGAACCATCATCAACTATACATATAGTCAAAGGTCCGGGATAATCTTGATTGACCGCGCTTTCTATAGCACTATCAATATATTCTTCGTCGTTATAGTTTGCTATTAAGATTGTGACTCTTGGTAAAGACATCTTAGTTTATCCCAGTCTGTTATTAAAGAATTAGATTCTAGTGTTTTGTCGAACTCTTCACCTTCTAAAAGCTTAGTTTCAAAGGATGCTCCTCTGTGTCCGTAAAGGTATTTGTAAAGAGTTGCCTGATGAAGTGAGCCGCTTAGATTGTCGCCATTCTTAATTAAAGCAATGCTTTTTAATTTTTTGTTTAAAGCATAATGAGCTAATTGAACTGCATCTTCTGGAACTTCCTCACCACATTTTAACCCCATGTAAAAGCCATTTACCGCCATTCTAAACGAGTCATCTAACAAAGCCTCAAAGGGCATTTCTTCTCCTACGCAATGGACTCTAAAGTTTGTTCCATACGATTCTTCTAGATCTTTTTTTACATACTTAAGTATTGGCATGTAATTTTCTGGAGATGTACATGTAACTATCACTCTCCTTGCCGGAAATGCTTGTTTTTTAATTGATTCAAGAGTTTTTTGAAAACCTTCTTTGTCAAGATTATTCATAACTATTGTGTAAGTTATTTTTGGATATGTTTCTTGATCTAATTGTTCATAAAGGTCTTTATCTGAATGAGCAATTTTCCATAGACCATCTCTATAAGTAGAACACCAAGCTTTAACAACAAAGAATTCTTTATCTTCATCATCAAACCCTTCAATGATTGCAGTGCCTCTTTCTCTATATAGCTCTATTTTCCCAAGCTCACAGCCAATTTGAGTATCATCTTCCCAAGTAGAAAAAACGCAGTCTTTGCAAGATGTGTTTATTTCGTTTGTTATTTCTTTCATGGTCTAGTTGCCTCTAATATAGTTCTAATTCCTGAAATTCTCTTTTTGGTAATGATTAATCCCAAAGATGCCAAAAATTCAGCAAGCTCTTCTAAGGTGCTATGGCTAAGTCTTACATCCCAAGGTGCTTGAAAAGTCCCATGTAGTATTTTATTAAACTGATCTATGTTTATCTCTTTATCTAAAAAAGATTTGCAAACTTGATGAGTATCAACAGAAGTTACTACTATCTTTCCCTTGTGTCTAATCTTTTTTGCCCAATGTTTGAGAACTGTAAAAGATTCTTCCCTATGTAAGAAGTCGATAACATCTTCACAAATTATCTCAGTACATTCTGCATCAGAAGCTATTGGGTCTATATTTCTAATGTCTACTGCGATATCATCAAATTTACTTATAGGGTCTATGTTTACATAGCCATTGAGCTTTTCTCTTTGACCAACAGATATTCTTATTTTCATCTTAACCTCTATAAATAAATTGCGAAGACATTTCTAAAGTCCGATTCCAATTATCAACAAACTTTGAAGTAGAATGCTTTTCTGTAATTGTTTTCCTTGCATTACTTCCTATCTCTTTTGCCAATTCTTCATCATTTAGAAGATCTACTAAATATTGTTTTAATTCTTCTGGGTCATTACTAATAAACCCATTGACTCCGTTCTCTATTATTTCCGGTATCATGCACGTTGCAGTGGTGACTACCGCACATCCACAAGACATGGCTTCCATAAGCGCTGTCGGAACTGGAGATATTGTTGAAGTATTAAGAAATATTCTACTGTTTTGGTAGGTGGCGACAAGCTCTTCAATTGAAGCAGCTGGTTTAGATAAACCCGGAGTATCGCCAACCACCTTGTGCGGTAAGCCTTTTATTACGTCTTGCCATAAACTAAATCCACAACACCAATCTCTATTTACCCAATCATTTACAACAGATAGAATTTCATCGCTTCTGTTTCCTTCTAACGGGCAAAAAAGTTCAGTGTCTATACCGTGAGTTATGACTTGCGTATCATCTTCAAGATTACGGCGCTCCCAACCCCAAGCATTGATACTGTAGTCTGATATAAAAACATTTACATGGCCTCTCATTTCCCTTAGTTGATAAAGCATAGATTCACCCCAAGCAGGCATTGGCAATGTATGTTCTAAACTGACTAAAGGAAGGTGAAACTTAGTCGCAAGTTCTTTCGCAATTTGAAACTGACCAAACTTATTTTGAGAAAGAATCAAATCAAAGTCTACATAGTCAGGTATTTGAGCTTCTCCCAAAGTTGGGTCTAGCAAGATATAGTTATTGGGAAGCTTAGCGTATGTTTCATTCCAATCTTTTATCCCTTCTGCTCTATAAGCGTAGAAATTATGACCAGTCTTGCATAGCATAGTTTCATATCGTTCATGAGTCGGGAACGTTAATATGTTTAGTTTTTCTACCGGAGTTCTTGTAGCTCCTCTAATAATAGAAGACATTTTAGTTGGCATCTAACAACTCCTTGATAAGGTTGCCAATGTTCAAGTGGGAGTAGCTATAAGCCTGAGTCAGTCCTTCTGATCTCATGTTGCTGAGACTGTCTTGATTCTCATAAACGTGCCTCATGCTTTCCATCAAACCTCTGATGCTAATAGAACACCAATCTTCATTACATGTAAACAACTTTTTGAAAGTTCTTGTCATGCCAAAGACAGGCTCCATAGTTCCCTCAACTAAAAAGCCACCATTCTTAATAAAATCTTTCATGCCTCCTATGTTTGTACAGATAGGAGTTTTTCCAAAACCCATTGCATTAAATGCAGGAATACACCAAGCTTCTCCGTAGCTTGGCATTACAAAACAATCTCCTGTTGCATGAAGTCTGCACATATCTTCAGGACTTAGGTAGTCCGTAATCATCAAATCTTCTTTGTACTCTTGAACAGTGCTGAATTTTTTTAATCCAGTCTTTATTGCGTTTGAAATATCCTTTAACTTATTCGCAACTTGATCAGGACTAAGGCCATACTGATTCGTTTTTATAAGTAAGGAAACTGGCTCAGTTGGCTCAAACTCCATATGAAAAGCTTTAATCAGAGCTTCCAAGTTTTTTCTTCTATTTAGATCAGCTACTGTGTAAAAAACAAAAGAATCTTGCAGGTTGGGAATATGTATTTTTTCATAGGATCTTTCAAACTTTGAAAAGTCTGTTGCATGAGGTACGACCTTTATTGGTATTGTTATTCCGCTGTCTTTTGAAGCTTGAACCATTTGGTTATTTATAACCCAAGCTTCGTCCATCATGTTTATTTTTCTAACCCAACCTGAGTCTTTAAAATTACTGGTCTCAGTAGCGTAAAGAGCTATATTTTTCTTAAACTTTGGACTATATTCCATTAAGTGAGGAAGGACATGCTGTATGCAGACATCTGCTCCGTATCCGCTATGCTCTTCTAGCTCTTCGATTCTTTCTGGAACATACCCGCTTGTCTTGTCTAACCTTAATGGTCTTGGGACGACTTCTATACCGGCTTTGTCCATCGAGAGCATATAGTCTATGGCAGCATTACCCCAACCCGTACCATCTCGATAACAACCTACATATAAAACTTTCATTATCTTATGTGCTGCTTTCTGAGTTTTTCCCAATCATTTCTTCTATTGCAAAGAACAAGCATCATATTATACGCTTCATCTTTTCCAAAAGGCTCATATATAGGTCTAACAAACTTATATGAGTCTTCGTTTAAGTACATTTCACCTGTACCGTTTATATACATGCCATAGTTTAAATCACGTATCAGTCTTGATTCAAAATATGTGTTTAGTTTTTTAGGCTCTCCCAAAACATTCACTATTAACCATCTAGCGTATTCAGAAGATGACATCTCTGTTTTTATTTTTGGTTGCGGCTGATGAAGCTGAGGAGGAGAACCCCAAGTTTGTTCAAAGGGTTTTATGTCAACCGAGTCGAAGTAGTCTTCCCATTTCTTTGCTGTCTTGTCCCATTGATAATATTTTTCAAAGTTAAGCCGTGTGTTTTTAGAAAGAGTATTTATTTCTTGTTCTGATTTATCAAAGAACTCTTTCATTTTTTCAGCTGTGTAGTCATTGTCTGGAACAGCCCTATCGCAGCCAGTTTCTAATTCGCTATAAAGAGTCTTTACTTTTAAGGGCGTTCCTCCCAAATTTCTTATAACGCTAGACATAGCTGAGTAATCTACACTCATTACAGGCACGCCACAGGCGGCTGCTTCAACTTGCGGTAATCCAAAACCCTCACTGTTAGCATACTGTATATACAGGTCAAACATATTCATTATATTTGACAGGTATTCATACGAAGCTCCTTTTTGTACACTAGATAAGCCAGCAGATGAGCCTCCGCATATTTTACATTTTCTTTTTGCGTCAGAAAAGAAGGCGGGAAAACTACTATCACAGTCTCCACATGTGTATGTAAACAGGACTTTGCTAGCTATGTTGTATTTGTTTAGAAGTTTTGGTATATCCCATCCCAAGTCTGGATAGCTTGTATGACAGTATAAATAAACATCATCTCTACCGCTTGTATCCAAAAATTTTCTATAGGACTCAAAGAGGTCTGGAAACAATTTCCTTCTTTGGTTTCTCATCACAGTTCCGATAAACTTGATATCGGGAGAGAAGCCCATACTTATCTTATGCTGACCCTTATCTTCTACAGGTTGATAAGCTGAATCGGCTGACGGAGGAGCCGATCCCAAACAATTAATTTTTCCATTCGATTCTTTTTCAAGAGTCTCTTTGCCCCATTGAGAATAGTTAAAAACCGCATTTGCATTGGCAAATGTAGAAAGCCATTGCTCATTTTGAGGAGCTGCGTCTACAGTTGGCATAACTACCCAATGAAAATATGGCCTAAAGGCAGACCTTTCTTGGTATTCAAACATCCAAAAATCACGAATGTCGCAAACAATATCTGGAACGAAGTCAAGCAAAACTGATTCAAATTTCCATTCACCAAACTGGTTAGTAGGCATTTCATCATATTGTTGTTGTTGGCCGTCTTCTGTTGGCAAATTCCCATAAAACTTCCAAGGGATATTTACACTTCTTGGATCACCGTTCTTACCATAACTTGCGAACTCTGCAAGCTCATACTTCTGAGTCGAATACAAAACCTTCATTATTTCTCTTAAATAGGTTGCATATCCAGTATTTAGATAAGTAGCTTCCCCACAAAAGAGTATTCTTTTTTTTCTCATGTATTTGTTTCTCTCAAAGATTTGATAATTAAATCAACTTCCTCAATTACGTTTTGTTTTGTGCAAGATATTAGATCAGCTATTTCAGCGTTTGTATAATTTTGAGATTTCAGCTTTATTATGAATAGCTGTCTTTCGGATAGTGTATCTGGCAAGCAGTCAAATATATTATCCGTTATGTCGTAAGAACCCTCTTTTACTTTTGAGTATTCGTATTTGATAGAGTCTTTTTTTTCTTGCTTTGTTTTTAGATTTTTTATTGCGTTCTTTATGCACACGCTTGCGTAGGTACTAAACTTAGACTTTTCTGGGTCATGTTCTCTTATAGCCTTAAGTAGTCCTATAAGACCAACTTGCATATAGTCATCAAAGTTTTCATCCTGTGCATCATGCAAAAAATAAAGAGCTTGAGATACAACTAATCCATAATGATCATGAACCAGCTCTTCTTCAAGCTCTTTATTGATGTTCTTATTTTTCTTATACAAATTGCTCTTTTGGTTTTGAGTTGAAGAGCTTGAATTCTTTAACTCTAAACTTTGTTGCAAACCTTTTATTTCCATTTTTGTCAGTCCAAGAATTATTCCTAGCAGAGGCCACTAGATCAATTATATCGCCTTTAGAGCAATGTTTACCAATTGCATCACCACCAGAGTCCCAAGCTTCAAAGTCGAAGAAATTAGTTGACTTCTTCTTTTCGCCATTCTTTTCTTTTCTATACTCAGTTATAGCCAAACTAAAAGTCCAAAGTCTGGTATTTTCAAATTCAACCATTCTTGGATCTTCTGTAAGTCTTCCAATAAATCGGCAGTAGTTTGAAATGGTGTTCATATTTTTTCCTATCAGGTGAGGTGTTTTAACTATTTTAAGTGGTAGGTTAGGATAATTCAATAACGTCTTCTACTATAAATCCATCGTCTATTTGATTTCTTATGTTTCTGGAATCTTGACCTTTCAATATGACGTTATTACCTTCATAAAGAACGTTTTTGAATTTCTTCCAGTTGTCTGCAAATACGGTTATTGTATCTATGGTTCCAGTCTGATCTTCTGCACATATGAAAGCCATTTCTACACCCTTCATTTTGCCTCTTTTTGTCACATACTTTTTCACATCAGATATGGTTACAGCCATCTTAACATTACCTCTTTTGCCAGAGGTGAATTCTTTTACTGTAGTATTCGCTAGACTGGTGTTGTAAGACTCAATCCTAGAATGACTCAAAGAAACGCCAAGGTAATTCTCTTCTGTTCTAACAACCCATTCAGGCTCATCCTTTAATGAATAAGAAGGTTTTTCACATTGAATGACTAGATCAGATATGATTTGAGATCTCTTTGCATTGTGAGTAGCTCCTCCAGACTTCTTCGTTGGAGCCATGGCTTTTAGTAAACTCACTAAAGAATCAAAGTCTGAAACATTAGCAATAGCCCATTCCTGCTCTTTCTTAGTTATGTTACTCCAAGTGTCAAGCTCATCTAACATGCGCTGTCTAGACTGAGGAAACTCGTGAAAGAATCCTATAGATATCAATGCTATCATCATTCTAGAATTACACTTTGATGAGGCTAAGACTAGAAACTCGTACCATGTCCAGTCAGTAAAAGATTTGCCAGACAACTCTTCTACTTCCTCTATTACAGACTTCATCTTTTCAACTTGTTTGAGACCTACAGTTTTTACGTCTAAGAATCCAAAACATATTCTTCCGTCGATTATGTCAGTGTAGGCATTCATTTTTTTGAGTGACGGAGGGTTGATATATATGTCCAAATTTTTAGCATCGTTTACAAGCTGTTTAACTTCTTGTTGAGGATCAGGCTTTCCAGACGAATGTAAAAGGTAGTTGCAATAAAATTCAAGAGGATAATGAGCCTTAGCATAAGCACTCCAGTAAGCACAAATAGCGTAAGAAACAGCGTGAGACTTATTGAAAGCATACCTACTGGACTTTTCAATCCAACTAAATATCTCTTCAGCAACTTCATTACTTACAATTCCTTGTTCAGATGCACCCTTTAAAAATGACTCTTTAACTTTAGCCATAAGGTCTGCTTTTTTCTTTCCAATCGCTTTACGCAGATTGTCGGCTTCTTGAAGATCAAAACCAGCAAGCTGTTGAGCTATCTGCATAGATTGCTCTTGGTAGACAAGAACTCCCTGAGTTCCTTTTAAAATTGGCTCAAGAGATGGATGGAGATAAGTTATCTCTTCGACTCCATTCTTTCTATCAACAAAGTGTTGAGTCATTGTTTTGCCATCTACTATGGCCTTTAGAGTTCCCGGTCTGATAATTGATATCAAAGCAGAAAGCTCTTCAATGTTTTTTGGCTGCACTCTTTTAGCCCAAGACTTACCTAAATTACTTTCTAGCTGAAATATACCCTTAGTTCTTCCAGAGCATATTAAGTCCCAAGTCTGAGTGTCGTCAAAACTAACTTCAAGTGGATTAAAATCAGACATAACTCACCTTAATTTATCAAATATATGTTTCACCGTCTGCAAATGATTTTTCAAATGTTATTTTTGGAGCTACTCTTCTATGCAGCTTCATGAATCGAATCATCAAATTAGCTGTATCTTTAACATCTTGTAATGCATCATGAGCATTTTCTTTGCTCATGCCAAATAAGTCTCGCATTGAATCCATGCTTAATGACTTTACATCGGCATTATTCTCCATCCACATCCACATGTTGTCCATCATATCGACTCTGTGGATTTTATTAAAGAGAGTTTGCTTTCCAGTTTTCTTGTCGATTGGCCCGTATAGCTCACACATTCTCTGTACAATCGGCATGTCAAAACCAACGATGTTGTAACCGGCAGCGATTGGTGCATAAAATGGTTTGTTTTTGAAATTGTACCTATTCACAAAGTTTGTGAACTTTTTCCAAACTGTTCGTTCTGATGGAGCTTTTGCCAACTCTTCTCTAGTCTTCCCGTTGACTGCCAAGGCTTCGTCTTCGATGGGATCTAGTCCCATGCCAATAGCTTCCTCGTCGTCCAGTACGGGACGTATCAGGCTCTCGAAATAACCATCTGGTTGCAATGTTAAGTTTCTACCATGGATTGCGACTGCGGCAATTTGCACAGGCTGGGTTTTGTCAGGATTCCTAGAACCTGTTTCAAAGTCAAATACAATTATGTCTCTGTAGTTCATCTCATTTTCCTTCTTAACTCAAAAAATTTATTCAATGCTTCTTCTATATCTTCATATAGACCGCTAAATGAACGACAATGAACTTGATATTTTATTTTTTTGTTCATTGGTTCGTAAAAGTCATTTAACATACATATGCTAAGACCTTTGTATTCGCTGTAGCGTCCGTTCGTTATTCTTTCTTTTACGTTTTGTCTGTAGCTTTGCTTAGGCATCTTCTTTTCCTAATTGATCTCTTATACCCATTAACTTGTCCATCAAGGAAATACCTAATATGTCAAATTTAACATGACCCATTGATTCAAGGTCATTCATTTCCATTCCAGCTATTTTATCAGAACCCCTCTTGTCTCTAACCATTGGACAAACATCGTCCAGTTTATGAGAAGATATTACTACTCCTGCGGCATGTTTGCCTTGCGACTTAAATGTACCCTCAATACGCATGGCTTGTTTAAAGTACGCAGCAAGGGTTCCTTCTAATTCTCCGTCATCGTTGAGTCTGCAATAATCTCTTAATGTTTCTGGTTGATTCATCAACGTCCATTGAATAACAGACGGCTCGTCCATTTCCGCTAATTGGTCAGAAACCTCATGTTCATGAGGCAAGCTTTTTGTGATTTCTTTCATCTCCTCGTAGCCCAAAGGAGCTTCATTAATTCTCAAAACTTCTGTTAATGAACTTCTACCCTGAAGTCTTCCAAAAGTCACCATCTGACCAACCCTGTCGTTTCCATACTTTGATCTAATGTAATCTATTGTTTCATCTCTTTTAGTAGCTGGAACGTCGATGTCGATATCTGGTAAAGATACGTGTCCTCCAGTGTTTCTACCGGCATTGTAGAATCTTTCAAAGATCAGTCCGTATTCTATTGGATCAACTTGTGTTATACCAACTAAGTATGATACTAAACAGCCAGCAGCAGAGCCTCTACCCGGACCGGGAATATAGTTCTTATCTACTACGCTGTTTACAATATCTCTTACTATTAAAAAGTACCCAGCTAGGTTGGCTCCACTGATTACATCAAGCTCTTTCTTGATTTGTTCCGTATAAAGGTCTTTTGATTGCTGAACATTTATTTTCCCAGTAGGTTCTAGTCTATTCTTCCAACCTTCTCTGCACAGTTCTCTTAGGTACTGATCTTCTGAGGCATCTTTTGGGCATTTGAATTTAGGCAGCATTGGCTGTCCTAAAATATTATAGTCTTCACACATAGAAGATATTTGCATTGCCATATCAATTTCAGCGGCGGTATTTACTGCTTGTATTTCTTCTAATGCGGGTATGTGAAAAGAGTCTGAGTTCATGAAACCGCTAAATGCTGAGTCACCAGTTTCCTTTAATTTATTTTTTGCTTTGCGAAGAGTCGTTTTCATCGAAGAGCATAGTAACAACAACTGATCTTCTGCATCTTGTCTTCTTGGGTAGTGAGAGTCAGCAGTCGCAACAGATTGAAACTTATATTTCTTAGCGATGTACCTTAGACCTTTGGCAACAACAGTAGCCGCTGGAGACTTGTCTTGGTCTATTGCCTGTATCTCTATGAAGAAGTTGTCTTTACCAAATATCTCTTTGTATCTATTGGCAACAAATAGGACATTATCAACCCAATCAGGATGTGTGAACCTTATAGCTTCTTCTTCTGTTCGAGCGTTATAAGCAGACTTTGCATCAATGAATATTGCATTTGCTAAATCGCTACCAAGATGACCACTAAATGCTATGAGGTTTCCATCTGCAAATTGACCAAGGGTATTTAAATCAAGTCTTGGTTTATAATAGTAGTTTTCTTCATCATTGCTTTTAGAAACAGCTTGGATCAGGTTGTGCCAACCTTTTTTGTTTTTAGCAAGTACGCAAAGATGACTAAGCTTCTTATTTTCGTCGTTCTTCACAGTGCAATCTTGCTGGCTTAGGTAGAACTCACAACCAAGAATAGACTTGATGTTCTTTTTCTTCATTGCTTGAGTGAAAGCCACAGCGCCTGATATAGTGCCGTGATCCGTTAGTGCGCAAGAAGTGTAACCTAACTCAGAACATCGCTCAGCAACCTGTGAGGGCTTACTGAGTCCATCTAAGAGGCTATAATGCGTGTGAAGGTGTAATGGTGTCCAACTCATTTTTTATCGCTATCGTCTGCCAATCTTCCACCGCCATCTCCGTAAGTGGCGATTTTGTCAATTTTTCCAAAACTCTCAACAACCTTGACTATGCCTCTATGTTTTATCTGATCACGGACATATTGGCAAACACTTTTTTCAGCACCTTCCTTATAAGGTTGGCTAAATTTGCAAAGTTTTTGACATTTCCAATGAGCGTTTTCATTTGAGAGAAGTCTTGGTTGCTGAATATCTCTTATTTGTTCAAATTTCTGCCTCAGTATATCTTCGGCTTTTTGATAATCATCCTCGTCAAAAACCATAGAAAATAATCCACCGCTGTTAATATAATAAATACTAACTGAGAATTCTCTTTCTGGATACATATTTTTTAGGGCGTAATAGTAAAGAAGAAGCTGAGTATCCTTCTGTAACTTTTCGTGGGTTTTTTCTTCGCCTGTTGCCCAGTTGATTCTTTTACCAGTCTTGTAATCTAAAATTTCATAGTATTGTTCATCATGTTTTAGAATAAGATCAACAGTACCTTTGATTGATAAATAACCTTCTATTGTTTGGTCTTCAAATTCATATTTATATTTAGCCCAAGGCTTTTTAATTTCTATATCAAAAAACAATTCAGTAGCAAACACATCTTGGTTTCTTGGGTCTAAAGCTCCATCTTGATAAGCTACTGCTTTTTCCGCCCATTTTAAACAAGTCTTCTTGTCTTTTTCTGTTATGTCCACTTCTGGAAAGGCATTGCTATAATAATTAAATGCAATGTCATTGAGTAGTTCTAAATTATCACACTCATCCAACGTTAAATTTCTGCCAGTCTCTTCATCTTCTACAATATCAAGACCTTTGTTTATTGCAACTTTCTTGTCTCCAAGAGTTTGCATTACCTTATGGGTAATAGTACCCATTAAGGCTTTTTTATTAGTCTTGTCTTTGAATGAAAGATTGTATTGCAAAAAATATTTTTGCTGACAAAACTCCAAGGTTCCAAGACTACTGCTCCTGTGGTAACAGACTATCATCTAAGGGTTCCAATTCTGATATAGGCAGATTGTACATATCTGCGTGAGCTACAAAGTTATTTGAAGGATCAAGCTCACCTTTTGGCACAAACCTAGCCTCGGCAAAATAATCTTCAGGTTCCATTTGTCCTAATATTTCTATGTTTTTAATTCCATAGTAACGACCTTTTTTATAATCATCAAAGTGTATGTTTACAAAGATATAAAGTTCAGGTCTTTGATGAACACTTGTTTTTGCTATCGAGACTTCATAGAAGCCACGATCATTTCCATTGTCATCAATACACGAAACTGTTCTTCTCTTGGTTTTGATTTCTATTCTACGACCATCTCTGGTAGTAATATCAAAGTCATATTTACTAAAACCTTTATCGCAACTAGTTATTTCTGCCCCAATAAAAGAAGCTACAGCCTCTTCACCCAAATAACCAGCAGCATTTCCTCCACCTTTAAGAATGGAATTTCTTATCTTGCCCAGTTTTTTAGCTTTAGTCTGGGCATTAGTTACCATTCTATCATCCCAGTCTATTCTTATGATTTTGTTGTCAGCCATCCCCATCCTTTCATTACTTCCATGAGAGCCATATTGGTTTGGTCAATATTCATATCAGCGTTATGAATGACTTGATCAAAACCTTCGTATCCATCCAAAGCTGTTTCACTATCGTGTTCGTCTTCATGAGGTTTTCTAGTAAGTCTAATAACTTTGCCACCAGCTTTCTGAATAGACTCTACCTCGTTTGGAAACCTAACGTCAGGAACAATCGCTAATTCTGTTCCGCTAGATAGAATTCTGCCTATACAGGCGCTAGTCCAAATATCAGCCTTTATACCTCTGCAAACATCTGTGCCAAAATATTGCAAAAATTCTCTTGCTGTCATAAAGCCACTAGCGTTTATTACGTTTGGCATATTCTCCCACTTTATATTAATGGGAGTATTCTTGTCTTCATCTGTTCCATAGCACTGTTCTTCTGTTAAGCCAAACAGTTGTATTGCGATTGACTTCAAAGGGTCTGCAAAACTAAAAGACCTGACAAAAGGCCATACGTTTCTAGAAGCATATTCCAAAAACTCTTCATCTTGGCGATTCACATCTAACATACCAAGACCTTCGACTTCTTTCCCTTGCTCGTCAATTTCTGTTGCATTTACAAACAAGTTTCCTTTTTCGTCCATTAGAAACTTTTCAAATACATCATTGAACCTAAGTTGATACCCATGTAAGAAAGTTGCACAGGTACTCTTTCCGCTTTGCTTAGCCCCAGAGAATCCAATTATATTAGTCATTTGTATAGCCTTTGAGTTGTGGTTTCAGATGCTCGTTTATTTCTTCAATAGACATCTCGCCAACATCGTTAGCAGGTATATCTACATCTATAATATTAAACAAGTTACTGCATTTTTTCCTAATCTTTTCTTTGGCATTTTGTCCAGCGCCATCACTGTCAGTCAAAACAACTAAGTTTGAAATGTTCATCTCTTTTAGTAGGTGGGTTTGTACGTCAGATAAGCTGGCGCCAAACATCCCGACTACGTTCTTTATACCAGACTCCCAGAGTCTCCAAACATCCCCTTGTCCCTCAACTAATATAGCAGTACCGCATGACTTTATAAAGCCTTTAGATTTGTTTAAAGCATAGAGCCATATACTTTTTGAAAAACCTTTACTGTTTTTCCACTTCATATTGTTAGTCTCTATCATTGATCTGCCAACACAGCCAACAAAAACTTCACAGTCTTCATCATATACTGGAACAACAACTCTATTATTCATTGGCTTTCCAGCATCCAAACAAACACCTACATCAAACTCATCCAATACCTCTTTACTAAAACCTCGTCTTAGATAGTAGTTAGAAGGCATATGTAGCCTAGACCTAACCTTGTCTCTAGTATTATTTTTATTTTTGGTTTTAGCTTCTTGCCTTTTACTTAATCCAAATTCTAAAGTAGAAGGACCTTCTCGAAAGGTTACATTCTTAGCTTCTTCAAGAACGCTGTTTCCATCAACTCCAAAAAAACTTGTGCAGAATTTAATTACATCATAAAACTTCACAATGGAATCTTGATCAATCTCTCCAGATTCTCTAGCGTCTCTTGTAAGTAACGCTCTAACAAGACCGATAGGAGTATTGATAAACTCTGTCATGCAAGTTTCTCCGTAACTCTCAGACCAACATTTCCATCTTCCATAGTATGGATGATCAGGCTCTAAGTTAATCGAGAACCCTAGAGGATTCTTACCTCTATGTATTGGACAAGGGCATGAACCAAGACCAACTTCCATAGAAGTACCAAAGTGTTCAAGGATTTGATAGATGTTGTTTATTATCAAATCATCATATACCTTGAGCTGCTTTGATCTTTCTTGTTTGTTCTTGGATAAAGAAAACTTCATCTTAAAATGGTTTTTGAGGGTCATTATCTTCTTCAATTTTGAACTCTTCTTGTTTGTCGTCAAGTTCGTTATCAAAACCTTCTTTTTCTTTTTTGTTTGCAAGTAGGTATTCTGACTTGGTAAAGCCTTCGTCAATTCTTCCAAAGTCACCATTGAGGTGCATGTTAATATAATCAAAGTCGTCAGAAAGTCCACCACCATGTCTAGCAATCAAAGGGACTAATTTTCGATTTCCACTTTCACCACCGTCTTCAGCAATTTCTTCCTCAGACTTTTTCTTGAAGATTGTGAGGCTACTACAGAACCATGATAGTCTATCTGATCCACTAATAACATCTTCAGATTCCCTAGTAATACCATCTCTGTTTAGTTGAACAAAAGATAAACAAGGAACCTTCTCTTTTATTGTGAAGTTTACAAGCTGTTGCATTTGATACCCCAAAGCTTGAAACTCTTTCATGTCATTCATTTGCGAAGAACTGGTCAATTTCAAGTAATCATAAACAATTAAACATGGATTACTAACTCCATTTTCATCATAACCAACTTCTTTCTTAACCCATCGTCTCATTATGGACAATGTCTCGTCAAAGCTAGTTCCTGCAATAGTTACATACTTGTAAGGAATTTCTTTTAGTTTCTCTACACCTTGTTTGACACGTTCTTGCAAGCCGCTAGACTTACCGAATTGTCCTGTAGAAATATCATTTATAGGAATGTCAGTCATGCTTGCCAGTAAGCGATGAATATGATCTTCCCTAGACATTTCAGTATCCAACATCAGAACTGGTATACCAAGAGTACCAGCCACATGTAAAGCTACACTATCAGCAAATAAACTTTTACCAGCCTTTGCTCTAGCAGCTATAAGATCTACATTGCCTCTTCTAAGACCACCGCCAATAGACTTATCGAACCTAGAAAACCCAGTGCTGATACCCATCATTTCCTGTGGGTTGTCTATTAATGACTGAATGTATTCATCAATGTTTTCGCCAATGTCTTCTGGCTCATTGTCAACTCTACCTTCAAGTCTAGAACTAAACTCAAAGAAAGGAGTCTCTCCTATACTAATGATCTCGCTTATGCTTTCATCACCAGTAATGTCTTTGATCTTTATTTTGATTTGAGATGCTGTCTTGTCTACTTCTCGCGCTATTTCAAACTTTACAAGAATAGCTGCCTGATATTTTACATTAGCTTTCTCAATGTTTATTGCTGAGAGTTTTTTATAGTAGTCTTTGGGGACTCTTTTCATAAACACAGAATCTAGATCTATTTTCTTTGCTGCCGCATAAAGAGTGGGCAAGTCTACTGTGTCAGAGTCTTCAAATAGTTTTTTCAGACAACTCCATACAATTTGATTTTCTTCTAAAGTGAAAGACTCTTCGGTTATTGCTCCATCAATATCTACAAAAGAATCTTTACCGTGTTGTATTAATCCTGCTAGTACTGCTTTTTCTGCTGCTTTGTTGTTTAATTCGGACATAAGTTTTCCTTTCCATTAACCTACACATCTACTACAACGATGATAACTACCTGTTTTATACGCTGGATTTATTTCCTCCTTTCTTCCACATGCGTTGCAAATTACTTCTACCATTTTGACAGGAGGTCTGCGAGGAGTGAGACTAACGTCAGGTGTATCAAACTCTTCTCCTACAGCCTCTGTTCTGTCATCTACAAATTTATTTTCTCCAACTTGTATTGATTCTTTTCTTCCATATTGACCAGAGGGAAGACTATCACGTTTCATTGTAAAGTCTTCTATCTCCGACCGCACCGACACCTGTTCTGACACTTTGTCTGGGTCGTCTGTGTTTGAGCTTGTTGCTTCTGTTGCTTCTGTTGCTCTGGTTGCTTCTTCTGGTCTGACTTCTTCTCCCGTGAGAAGAGCATACCCTTGAATAATTTTTTCAAAATCATTATCTAGTATTCCGTTTTTTATTAGTTCTAGTGGTGACATGTTATCCCCTACTGTACTTTCTTCTGCTTAGTTCAAGCAGTGTGTCTGCTTGCTTTCTAATGTCTCTTATAATATCTAGTGATGAAGCTACATTGCCATCAATCACTCTTTTGACACGCCAAACCTTTTGCACAAAGTCGTCTTCTCTTATTACTGAGTTAACCTTGACTTCCCATTTGGTGTATTTATCAAACTGATTTGAAACTTTTGAAACTGCGTAGTTTATGAATTCTTCACACCATTTAGCTTTAGCAACTTCCTTGTTATGTTTCTTTTGTAGAAAATTACAGTAGTTATATATGGCGTATGCTTTCTCGCAACATTCCTCTGAGGTAAGTGACTTAAGCTCAAAACCTGTTAATGACAGTATTCTTTCTACTTCAGAGTTTGGTTCTACATAGACAACATCAGACATATATGCGTCTAGCCTACTTACAAACTCTTCTAATCTATCTATTGATAATGGATTGTCGCCACTCATCTTCAGTTCCTGAATAACTTAAAACAATAAGTTCAATATCATTGTTCAAAAGCCAGTTAGACTTATCTCTATCTCTAGCCTTTGATTTCCTAAAACCCTTTTGGTCTCCATGAAAATGAGCAACAAACTCAAAATGTTGTCGCCCATGAACTTCTACCGCTAACGAATGAGACGGAATGAAGAAGTCAACATAAAGTGTAGATTTTCTTGAGGGTTTATGAGAACCAACAAGTGGCACTTCCTCAAAAATTGTATCATAGGGAAACTGCTCGCGGAGTAACTTTCTCGCTAAAATATGCAATTTACTTCTAGGTCTTTTCTGATCCCCTAAAACTACGCATTTTGACAGGTTCCAATTTCTTTCACGACCATCGAAACCTACCGCTTTCAAAACAACATTTCCTTTAATGAATCTTGCAAAGCTGTCCAAAGATCGTTCTGATCAAGAAAATCTCTGAGCTTTTGTTGGCCTTGAAACTTAACCAGCTTTGTAATTTTTTCTTCGTCTTCCTTGTCAATTCCTTCAGCTTCTAAAAGTTTCTTAATTAGCTTAGGATTATCAACCAAGAAGTCACATGTGTACCATGCTCCTGCTGCTGATATTAAGTCAAAGTCATTAGCTTGGTCGAATAGCTCTTGTTTGTAATCAATACCCATTCCATAACGGAGCCATCCAATGGCCTCAGCTCCAACAAAGCCTCCAAGAGCAGAGGTTACTACTTTCCAGTGTAAAGCCTGCCCAACCTGACGACCATCGGTCTTATCTTTCCAAGCTTGAATCCAAGCGATCTCCAAAATAGTATCTGCTTGATACCTAACTTTTACTCCACCATCAGCTACTTTCTTTTTGCCCATACCACCAGTATTAGCAATAAAGTGAGTGATCATAATAATGATAGCTTTTTGCTTGGGAACTACACTACTCATTTTCTTACAGAAGTTGGATAGTATCTTTGGAACTCCGGGTCTATAGTCACCTCTTACTTCCTCGTCTAAATCCTTCTGTGCTATGAAACTAGATATTGAATCAATTATCACTACGCAATTGGGATGAGACTTAACTATCTTCTCTACAGCACCTAAATACTTTTCTGCGCTAAGAGTTTCTCCCTCAGACTGCACAACAGTAATCTTACTAGCTTCTAGACCATGAACACCTTCAAAGTTTTTGGTGCTAAGTCTTCCTTCTACATTTACATAGAAGATGGGTCTTTCACCGTATTCTTTCTTTTGACAGGCCGCAGCAAACTGCAAAGCGGTTGTTGTTTTGCCGGACTTTGGGTCTCCAATCATTTGAATCCAAGTCCCTTCTCTGAAGCCTCCACCAAGAGCGTAGTCTAATGATGGACTGACAGGAATGACTTGCATGTGCTGCAACTCTTCAAAAACGTCAGCTCCGTTTACAAGTATGTTCCCATACTTTTTGGTGATAGTCTTTAATGCTGCATCACTCATTTTCTAAATCCTTAAATCTAGACAATTTGCCCTTCTTTCCGAAGGGTTGTCTTGGTTTTTCTAAAGTGTTGTCTTTGTATTCTACTTCTTTTATTTCTCTACTATCTATTTCATCAAGCTTTCTTTGTTCAATTTTAATTATCGGTTCAAGAAACCTGACACGAAGAGAATATATGTTTTTGCCTTTGTAAGAGTTCAAGGCATTGATAATAGCTTTTTCGCTATATTTTTTGAGTAGGCTATAAGCCTTTGTTACTTGGCTTTTGAATTTTTTTTGCCATGTCTCAGTATTCCACAACGCATAGGCTGGCCTACCAACCCTTTGCTTCTCTGCTTCTCTGAGGCAGACCATTTCAGCAATGTATTGAGCAGCGTTACATTCCTGCCCTGTCGTTTTGTGCTTGTAATTTTTGTTCATTCAAAATTCCTTTTTTAGCTATCAAACAATCAGGAGATTGATAAGGATCTCTCTCCTCAAATCTTTCAGGAATAAGCTCAGGAAGTCTCCAAGTTTGGACTTTCAAATTCTCACCCTTTAATACACCAATACTGTATGTATGAACAACATAGTCGCTGAACATCAAAGCTCCAGCACCTTTGCAGAAAAAGTATCCATCGTAATCCGATCCTACTTCTTCTATATGAGTTCGATTCCTAATCTTCAAATTGGTTATGTAAAGATTATTTTCTTCGCAGTATTTTTTAAGTCTAACCCAAGCACTAGGAGGCTCAACGTTAGGTCTATCGTCGTCTTGGTAAACAGTTTCATTATTAGATAAGGTTACTATCCAAATTGGATTTTTGTCTGCATACCCGACTATGTAATCGTCAAATTGTTTTGTCAATTGCATTATTTGATTTTATGAATCGCGTTATGATTACTGTTCTTGGAAAGTCTACTACCTCTAGTGCCATCAGACAATTCAGAAGCAGCAGGAGTCATAACTGTAGAGCCGCGATCATTGTGACCCATAAGATTAGAAACTACACCTTCTTCAGACTTGGCTTCAGAAGTATGTTTTCGTTTAGGGGAGTTCTTTATATGTTTCTCAACAGAGGCTTCAGATCTGTTTAGATCTTTGGCAATTTGAGAAACCTCTTTGTCAGAGTTATTCTCTATGTAGAACTTTTCCACCTTGTTCAGTTTTCCAGTTTTCTTAGACATTTACCATTCCTCTTTTAGCCCAAGTAAATTGATTTCTTTCTTTGTTCGTCAAGTAGTTCAAATAGAAGTCAAAGATCTCTTTGCTGACTTTTGAAAACTTGGTATGAACAGAACTAATTTTGTTCGCATCAATACCTTCAGGATCAAATAATTCACTTCTATAAACTTTGACATAATAGAATTCAGATTCATCTCCAGATAATATGTAAGCACAGGCATGAGCTACTTCTTCCGAAAGAACTTCTCCATCTTTGCCATAGAAAGTGTATTCAATATCTTTATCTCTAATGAATTCAGAAATGTCTTCAGTCATCATCAATCCCTTTCAAGGAGATGTAAAATGTTTCTTCTTCTTCCCAAACTTCTTCAACAACTAAATCCTCTGGAGGAGCTTGTAAATACTCTCCATGTATATCAATCATCCAGCTTTCGCCATCACAAAAAGGACATTTGACTATTAGCGAAACTCTCTTATCGCTATCTCTAAGTCTTACAAGATTGTATAAGTGTTCTTCACAATCAGCACATTGTACCTCAAAATGTTCAATGTTTTCAACTCGTAAGTTATCATCCTTATCAATGTCCTCAGACACTACTTCTTACCTTCTTTAATATACTTGGCTTTCTGAGCTTTGGACATTTTATTAATGTCAGTCTTCGTTGCATCTCCAGACTTTTTCCACCAGTCTTTAGGTTTGTTCTTTTTAAGATTACCCTTTTCTTGCTTCGCTCTTTTGTCCTGAAGTTCATACCGTCCCATATTTTTAGTATTAGACTCAGCAAGCTGGCCAAGGGTCGTTGGTTCGCCTTTAACGAAACCCATAGGAACTTGATTGATTACTATTTTAATGTTTGAACTGCCGCAATGACAAGGCTCTGGAGCTTTACCAAAGCCATGCACTCGTTCAAATTCAGAGCCGCAATCGTTACATAAATAATCGTAAGTAGGCATTAGTCGTAGAGTGCATCCAAAATACGAGAGATAATCTTGTTTCTAATTATATCATCTTCTGTCAACTCGGCAATACCAACCCCCTGAACGTCGTCAAGGCGCTCTAAGAATTCTTCAAGACCTCCACGGTCTTTCTTCACTAGGTCGGTTTGATCAATATCTCCATTGATGACAGCTTTTGAATCCCAACCAATTCTAGTTATGAACATTTTTAATTGTTCAAACGTAGCATTTTGGGCTTCGTCTAATATCATAAAGCAGTTATGAAAGTTTCGCCCTCTCATGTATTCCAAAGGAACAACTTCAATCTTGCCTTCTTCTCTATAAGCTTGAACCCTATTTGTATTTAGTCTGTATTGCATCTCTTCTAATACAGGAACAAGATAAGGATGTATCTTTTCTTCAAAAGTTCCGGGCAAAAAGCCTAGTCCTCTACCTGATTCAATTACAGGTCTAGTAACAACTATCTTCTCAACCCTCTTATCTAATAAATAGTCACAAGCTAAACCAACTGCCACTGCTGTTTTACCAGTGCCTGCTGGCCCTGTGCAAAAAGTTACATCATTCTCTGATATGGTCCTAATGTAATCTGTTTGATTTTCCGTTTTTGGCTTTAAAGCCTTCCGTCTTGTAGTATATCCTGACTCATTATTCTTTTTTCTAGCCATACTACTTACCTGTAGAACCAAACCCTCCATCGCCCCTAGTTGTTGAGTCTAGTTCGTGAACTACATGTTGTATAAAATTTGGGGCTTCTTGTATTAACATTTGGGCAATTCTGTCACCCTTCTCTATATGATACGGATGTTTTGTTGTATTATGCAGACAAACTTTTATTTCACCTCTATAATTACAATCAATAACTCCAGCGTGTCTATGAACTCCTTTGACACCCATTGACGATCTATCCCATATCAAGCCTACATAACCTTTAGGTAATGCCACTGATATTCCAGTCGAAACTAAGACAGTGGCTCCAGAAGGTACAGAGATTGTTTCAAAAGAGTATAAATCCCAACCAGCGTCATTCATGTGACCTTTTGTTGGAACACGAGATGAATCATAAAGCTTCTTAGATTCAAAAAAAGCAGTCATTTAATTTCCTTACACTTCTAAGCATTAAAAATCGTCTTCTATATTTCCTACTGCATATTCAGTAACACGAGTTTCAAAGAAATTCTTACACTTCTCTAGGTCAATAATCTCGCTTAACCAAGGAAATGGATTCTTTGTATCTTCATAAGGACTTGGGAGGTTCAAATCTTCTAACCTGCGATTTGCTATGTATTGAACATAGTCAATAAACATGTCAGAGTTCAAACCCAAGATACCATTTGGAAGGACATCTCTTGCATAAGCTAGCTCAAGCTCCATGGCTTTGTCTATATGTTCTAAAGTTTCTTTTTCAAAAGCTTTAGTCCAAACCTTTGGATTATCCTCTCTGATTCTATTAATCAAAGTAGTTCCAAATTTAATATGAAGACTTTCATCACGAAGCGTGTACTGGATTTGTTCTCCAACTCCGGGAAGTTTATTTTGTCTATTAAAGGAAAGCAGCATTGCAAAACCAGAAAAGAAAAAGATTCCTTCACATATGATATAGTAGGTAATGATGTTTCTTAAGAACTCTCTCTTACCTTCTAATGTATTAATGTTGAAGTCTGATCTGTTAATATCTGTGCAGATGTTCATCAAGAATTCATCTTTAGCTTTGATGCTAGGAATTGAATTGTAAGCTTGATAAACTTCACCAATCTTTAAGCCGAGAGAGTCGCAACAATAAACTACTGTTAGATTGTGCAGACTTTCTTCATACGCCTGTCTAAGGATATACTGTCGGCACTCAGGATCGGTTACATATTTAAAGATACTTAGTAGCAGATTATTGGCTACTAGAGATTCTGAACCAGCAAAGAACCCCAAAGACCTTTTTACTACCAATTTCTCATCATTGGTTAGTAGGTCAGAACGCCACTGTTCAATGTCTTTAGCCATTGAGATTTCTGTTGGCATCCAGTTATTAGCTGCGCCGTCAATGAACAGATCCCATGCCCACTTGTTCGTGTGTGGTAGTATTTGATTTACTACTGAAACTTTATCCGAAATTATTTCTTTGGTCTTTTTCATTATTGGCAACTCTCGCAATCTGGATCATCTATAGAACAAGCTTTGACCTGACTTAAATCTTCTTCAGGAACTTCTTCTTTCTTAACTGACGCGACAGTGGACTTCTCAAGTCTTGTTGCCGCTTTACTTCTTAAATAATATGTTGTTTTTAACCCTTGCTCCCAAGCGTGCATATACATGTCATTTAGATACTTTAGGCTTGTACCTTTATTGTAAAGATTCAAAGACTCTCCCATGTCTATCCACTTCTGTCTTTCAGCAGCAGCGTCAATAAGAATCTCTGCATCTATGTCAAATGCACTTTTAAACTCGCGTTGTAATTCTTCATCTAAATTGATTGACATTACATCGCCATCAGCAGCTTTAAGAGCTTCAATTAAATCTTTTCCCCATATTCCTTTTTTCTTTGCTTCTTGCACAAAGTGTTCATTAATCATCGTGAACTCGCCGCTCAAGGTTGAGTACACAAAAAGCGCTGAGTAATCAGGCTCAATAGATTGCGAGCATCCTTGTATGTAAGAAATCGTTGCAGTTGGAGCTATAGCCATTACATTTGAATTCCTCATTCCATACTCGGCTATATGAGTCCTGACTTTATTCCAGTCTAGAGTTTCAAAGTCTGAAGGTTTGTAATGATTGTCTCCACCACTCTTAGTGTATTCTGGATGTCTTTCGTTCATCAGTCGGCAGTAGGTGTCGATAGGTAAGTTTCCGTAACTCCACTCGGAACCTTCATAGGACTCGTAATGCCCTCGCTCCTTCGCCAGTTTAGAAGAGGTAAGGATAGCGTGATAAGAGATGAATTCTTGTATCTTGCCACAGAGAATTACAGCGTCTTGTGAGTTATACACAACCCCAAGTTTGTGAAGAAGGCCATGAGTACCCATAACGCCTAAGCCAACAGGACGGTTTCTCAAGTTTGAATTGGCGGCTTCTTTAGTAGGATAAAAGTTAATATCAATAACATTATCCAGACCCCTGATTGCTACTTCAACTGTTCGTTGTAACTTTTTCCAGTCAATAGTGCGAACCTTAATGTGGTTTTCAAGATTGATAGAGGCAAGATTACATACCGCAGTTTCTCCTACTTCAACAACCTCGCCATCTTTATAAACGGTTGGCTTTGTATGAAGAAGTATTTCTGTACATAGGTTGGACGAATGCACTACACCTTCGTGCTTATTGCTATAACGAATGTTAGAAGGGTCTTTGAAAGTCACCCAAGGATGACCAGTTTCATAAAGAGACTTGAGCATCTTCTTCCATAAGTCTTTAGCATTTATGACACGGAAGTTTTTGATCTGACCTTCTTTAGCCATTTTCTTGTACTTCTTGTACGCTCTAGTAAATTTGCTACCGTATGTTTCATGCAAGTCAGGACACTCAGATGGATCAAATAAATACCAATCTCTACCCTTTTGAGCAGAGACCATAAACTCATCACAAATCCACAGTGCGGTATTCATATCATGACATCTACGACGATCATCTCCTGTGTTTTTCCTAAGATCTAAGAAGTCTTCAACATCAAGATGCCATACTTCTAGGTAAGCACATCCAGCACCTTTACGTTTGCCACCTTGGTTCACGCCTACAAGTGTGTCGTTAAATATCTTTAACCAAGGAATTAAGCCTGAAGATTGTCCGTTTGTTCCTTTAATATAAGAACCAGTGGAACGAATAGAACTCCAGTCTACACCAAGACCTCCAGCATACTTTGATAGTCTAGCTTGACCATGGATAGTTCCAAAGATGCCATCAATCGAATCGTCTACAGTGCTTAAATAACAAGAGGATAATTGAGAATGACAAGTTCCACTATTAAAAAGAGTTGGGGTGGATGGCGAATACCTAAACTCAGACATCATGTTGTATATTTCAATAGCTCTTTCTTCTTTGTTCTCTTCTTTTAGACAAAGACCCATGGCAACACGCATGTAAAAAGCTTGTGGAGTCTCCATCCTGCGACCTTCTTTGTGTATGAAGTATCGGTCGTACAGTGTTTGGATTCCAAGGTACTTGAAATTTTTGTCTCGTTCTACAACTAGTTTTTCACTAAGAAGATCAAGATCATAGTCTAAAAGCTTTTCACTTAATCTATCTTCTTTAATGAGAGTCTTTATGTTTTTTATAAAAGAAGACTTATACTCATCTAAGAAGTCGCCATTTACACTCTTGCCAAAGACTTCTTTGTACAAGCTTGAAAGCAAAAGATTTGTGGCTACATAGTTGTAATTTGGTTCTTGCTCTATTTTTGAACGAGCTGACATTATAAGAGCAGTGTCTATTTCAGATGTAGTTATCTTGTTGTATAGCTGTAGACTTGCATCGAGAACAACTTCGCTTACGTTAACATCTGACAATCCATCACAAGCTCTCTCAACACAGTTGTTGATTTTATCAAGATTGATTTGTTCTAGTCTTCCATTACGCTTCTTAACTTTGATGTCTGAAGTCATTATTTATCCGAGCAATTATATTAAAAAAAGTCCATAGAATGGACTGTTGAAAAAAAATAGAGCGACACCTGTTATACTAAGCGATTCGTTAGAGTAAAGGTAAACACGATAAAACTACTCACTTAGTGCAACATAGGCTTGTTGAGTCTGTGTCGCTCTAGCTCTCTTTTGCAAGAAGCTCTTTATAACCCAACAAGTTATTATACACTTAGTGAGGCAATGCCTACTTTTCTTTTGTTTAGACCTGTAAGATTGTTTGAGTAAGACCTACTTGGGGTAAGCCGTATCTTTAGAATTATACTTCCTGAGACGTAATCGTCGGCTTTCTTTTAGACGTTTTCTGTCTTTTTTGGTTTTATTTCTTACGGTTTTTCCCATCTCTATACTCTGGATGAACCCAAGTGATGGAATCGTTGTAAGAATAAGCAATCATCTTACGAAAATTATTGCTCTCAGGCAATAACCAAGCCGCTTGGTTTTCTGAAATTTTTAGTTTTTCCACCTTGTTTTCTTTAGCAAGGTTCAAGTTGATCTTCATTATTCGATTACCTCTAGTCCGTGAATAGCGTGTCTCATGTCTTTTTCTAGTTTTATTTCTGTCTCGAAAGTTTTTGTCTCAATGTCAAAAATCAAAATTCTCGCAGGTGATGAGCCAATGAATAATTTTCCACCACCTCTAGCGAGTCCTCTATTCCAGTTATTTGAAGCAATTTCATCCACTTGGTATTTTACGTCGGAAGCTCTTGGTATACCAAAATGTTCAAAGTTCTCTCCATCATGAGAAAGTCCTAACGAACTAAATGTAGTAAAGTTTATGGTGAAGAAATCATCATACCCATAAAAGTTATGAACGAACCCATTCGCTAATTGTCCAGAAGTTGTCTGAACCATCGGTATCTTACAGGCTTCCTCAAAGGTGTTGAAATCGTATAAAGGTGTTAGTAGACCAGAGAACAAAAGCCTATCTTCTGTAGCGAATATAGAGTTGATGTGATAAGAATCCTTCTCAGACTTAGTGTCTGGGTTTATCTCTACCTTTCCAGTGAGAATCTTGTGATTGTCTACATCCTTGCCTAGTATTTCCCAGAAGCCTTTTATATTAAAGTCGAGGTCTAGTTTAACTATAGCGTCATAGGCTGTAGATGTTGCCCAGATATGATCGTCAAAAAAAGCTATCTCATGTATACTCTTAAAGTATTCTCTGTCTTGAAATGTTCTTTTTATTTCGTAAGTATTTTTATCTAATTCAATAAAGCCAGCAGAATCAGAGACGATAATGCGGTCATGAAGAACGCAAACGCCACGAAGACCTCTTTCTCCTCCACGCTCGTTATCGTTAATAAAATCCATCTCATAAGGTGCATGATGTAATATGTCTCCACTTTCTGTATCTATAACATACAGGCCACCATGTATGTCACCTTGCTTAGCCGCTCTGACGACTGTAGTGCAAATAATCTTCACGGTGAAACCTTGTTATAAATTGTTGGAATGGTTTGGATGTACCACTAAACTTAAAGAAATCGTAATCTATTTTGTAATCTTGTAGGTATCTTTCATTTATACCAAAATCCCCTGTACCATAATCAAATGGTTTAGGGTCTGAAATTTTTTCAGCTATGTTTGTTATTAATACATTGTATTCTAAACAAGCCATGTAAGGAGGTATTAGAGAACCAAAGGCTCCTATGTATAAATTGTCTTGTAGACTTTTCTCAAAGTCTTCAAAAGAGCTAATCTTTGTTTGCTCAAGTACAAACTTAACTAATTTAGTTGTGTGAATGTGTCCATGAGAAGAGAAGGGTATTGCGAAGTTTGTGAATGGCTTTAAGTCAGAAGCATTCCAGAACAAGAATTTGTCAAACAGAAACTCTCCAGTTCTAGGCTTATCAATAAAATAATCCTTTGCAGAGTAAGGGTTCTGAATGATAGTATTGTTTCCAAGTCTAAGCGACAAGGATGTGACAGGCTTCTCCCTGAATAGATTAAGTATCTCTCTGTAAGAAGGAGGACTTGAGAAGAGTATATCTTCATCAGACAAGAAGCATGTTAGGTCTCTGTCTTCATTTAATATATTTAGAATATCTAAGCTTATGTTATCTTCCGTTCTTTCATGCCATCTGACGGGAAAATTAACATCTCTTTTGGTGTGATAAAATGTTTCCTCTTTTAGCTTTTCATACCCTTGGTTGAAAACACCATTTGATGCTTCGTATATAACTTTTATATCAAAAAGATTTGATGTGTTTCTTCTGATAGATCTAAGAAGAAGTTCTAATTGACAAGCTTTATCTTTTGAGAATATGATTGCGTTTATCATAGTATTGAGATAGTATCTTCTGGTATATAATCTGAGCTTAGTCTATTTGCTTTATACCATTGAGCCATAGAATCAAGGCCGCGATCTAAGTCAACTCTTGGTTCCCAGCCGAGATCTTCTTTTATAAGCGATGTGTTCATAGCGGATTTCTTTAAAACGTCAACCTCGGCTTCATGCCAGTCTATTGGAACTTTGACGTTAAAAATTTCTTTAACTTTAAGATGCAAGTCTTTAATAGTTATTTCATTTCCATCCGACACATTGTAAGTGCTTGGTTCATCTGCGAACATGATTGCATGATATATAGAATTTACAGCATCGGATATATATAAGAAATCTCTAGAAGATTCGCTATCCCCTTCTACTCTCAAAGGAGAATCATGTTTTTCAGATGCTTTTAAGTTAGTTATTATTGATTCAATGACTTTACCTCTTTTAAGATCAAAGCCTGATCCCGGCCCATACACCTCTGGAAATATAAGATTAACACCAACAAACTCTGGAAATTGAGTGCTAAAAGCCATGTTCATTTCCATTAGTGTTTTAGCCGCATTGCCATAGTATCTTTTAGTCCAATGAGGAGCGCCTTCCCACAAGTCTGATTCTTTGTAAGGAACTTCAGCAAACTCTGGATAACAAGAAGATTCCCAAATTGTTATAAACTTTTTACATCCAGAAAGTCTAGCTTCTTCCATGACTTTAGAAGTTACTAATATATTTTCATACATAAGAGCAGCAGGATAATCCAAAGAAAGTTCTTGCGTTGGAAGTCTTGTTGCTAAATGTATAACTATTTCAGGGTTTGTTTGAAAAGCCCAGCCAATGACTGAATCTAGACCAAGGTCTACGCCATGTGTAGCACCAGCTATAACTTGGACATCTGTAAAACCTTGATCTGAAAGATACTGACCAAGAGCTAAGCCAATCCAACCTTGACCACCAGTTACTAAAACTGTAGAGTTTTTATTCATTGAAATTTTCTAAGAAGTCTACCACTTCTTCTGCGTCCATATTGTTTGCGCGTTTTTTAATGTTATGATCTTCATCCATAATCACAACCGTTGGATATTTTTCTATTTCAAATTCGTCTACCAGATGCCTGTTTTGAGGCTTGCTGCACATTACATACGCAGGTTTTGAATTATGAAATTGATTCATCACTTGACGTACTCTATCATCAGTCCAAACATATTTTCTCATGTTTGCACAATGAGGACACCACTCAGCCATGAATACTACTACTTGATAATTCTCTTTCATTTTTTTAACCTAAAAAACTTAAAGTACTTCTTACGTCCATAGTGCTGGCTGCTTTTTTAGGAACCCCTTCTTCGTCTACAATATAGATTGTAGGAACTGCTTGAACCCTATAAGCAACAGCCATTTCTCTATGTTGTGGGTCATCTATATCTAGAAAACTAACAGAGTCAAAGTCTTCTAAACTTTTCTGTACACTAGCGTCATTCCAAACCATAGACTTCATCATTCTACAAGGACCGCACCACTTAGCAGAAAAAATTAATAAATGTCTCTCGTCTTTAGCCATGTTGTAATCCCAAAAAAAATAGCAGCTCGCCTATAGTATTATAGACGAACTGCTAAATATTTGCATATAGTTCTATGCAGATTCTTCAGAGGTAACTCGTAGAGAATCACCAAGAATCCAAGCTACAGCTATAGCTACAACTGAATTTGTTGTAGCTGGATCTAACCCAAGTGTTTCCTGAGCGACTACTACAACAACTCCACCAACAGCAGTCCAAAAACGACGACTCTTGAATAAGGCTTTTACCTTTTCCATAGTTCTATTCCTTAATAAAAAAATTAAAAGAAGCCTTTAATCTTCTCTAAAATGCCTGACCCGCCACCAAAGCTAAACCCGCCTTTGAAAATGACTAAGTAGGCTACTATCGCAGCTGCTATGATTAAAAACAGCCACTTCCTTTTGGCTGCAACAGCATATATCTTCTCTTTTACAGCATTGATTTTCTCAAGTCTGTAATCTCTTTTACTTTCTTTCTTTTCTACTTTGTCTTCTTTTTTATCAGACTTAATCTGATGTTTTTGACGACGTTTCTCTAAGAGAGATTGTAATCTATTATTATTAGGCATATTACCACGCTTTACAAGACCAATATCTTGCCTTCCATTTAGGGCCGGGATTATCGCAATTATGTCTAGCCCTAAAGCTTTTGCGTCTAGCCGGATCGTTTTTCTTAATTCTCATATTGGGATCGCCAAAGTTTACTTTAACTACATTGCCCTTTTCATTCTTCACATAGACAGATCGTTTCTTCGGGCCATCTGGAGTTAGAAAAGGCTTGTTCAAAGTTACCTTTCTTCCTTGATACTCAGCAGCTTCAGTTTCTTCTGCTACACCTTTGTATACCAGCATTACTCCATCTTTTTTATAAGTGCCTCTTCTTGAGTATACAAACACTTCTCCAGTTCTTGGATTTTCATACCTATAATCTGCTTCAGCTTCTCCTGCATTTATTTTTTCACAGGATCCCGGATCGCCTTTTTTAGTATTAGGAACTCTTTGATAACCTTCCCAACAAGCGCCAGTCTTAGCGTCACTTACAGTAGGATCATCAGCTTTACTTGAACCAATTTTTCTACAAGATCCGGGTTCACCTTTCTTGGTGTTAGGCACTCTTTCGTAGCCTTCCCAACAAGCTCCAGTTTTTGCGTCACTAGTAGTAGCTTCTTCAGCGTATTGTTTTAATGCTTCTATATATTTTTTCATTTCTTTTTACCCCATCCCTCAAGGATAAATCTTAGGGAATTTCTACCTAATATATTAGTTATTGTTTCAGTTGAATACTTATCCTGATCTACACCACCTTTTAGAGACGAAAGATATCTAGTGAATCTTGGTAACTCAGAGATATCGGTTATTTCGTCTGGTGGATCTGTGAATCCGTCAAAATCAGTTCCTATAGCCAATACTTCATCGCCAGCTATATTTATTATGTGGTCAATCGTTCTTTCTATATGTTTTAATCCTAATCCTGAATCTATTGGACTTAACCAATAGTTCATAAAGATTAAACCAACTAGACAGTTGTGATCTGCCAGCCATTTAATTTCCCAGTCTTCCAGATTGTAGGGGTCTGGATTTATAGAGAAAGAACCAACATGACTTGCTATAACCTTAGACAAATCATTTCCTACAATATCATACACTTCTTGCCTAGCTTTTGGCGTACAGTGACTGATATCTATTATCATACCCATCTCTTTCATGGTTTCCACCACCTTTTTACCAGCAGATGTTAAGCCTTTATTCATATCCCAACCAGCCATAAGCTGTTTCCAGTTACTACTTTTAATGCCATATTCTGGATATGGAAAAACTGGAGACACTAAATGATTTGGATAGAAGTGAGCGAGTGTAAGATATGCTACCCCTCTATTATAAAAATGCTCTAAGTTTTTTAGAATCTCATCTCTTACCAGAGGTTTTAGCGCTGTAGATTCATCGACTCTTTTCTTTGCCAGTTCTCCATTAAGAGAATGGCCTCCTTCAACAGAATGAATCATTGCTATGTCGCTATTAACGATAGCGTCTTCTAATTCTTTGATGCTTTTTACAAAGACAAATTTGTTGTCAGGTTGAGAGATCGTTTCTCCTATAGATGCTCCAGATATTCCACCACCTACCTCAGTCTTATTTAGTGATGTTTCGTTGTATAGCTCAACCTCTTTTTCCATACGATCCATCATTGCGTTAGTTGCATCAAAGTAAGTTGGCTCAAATACCCTTTTGTTAACTGAGGGATAAAGCCATTTGAGAAACTTTATTAGCTTTTGGTCATCTACCCATTCTATTTCTGGTATATAAGATGTAGAAAGAATTACATTCAATCCGCCTTCTTTCATTTTAGGTAATGTGTTTCTTTCGCTAAGAGGCCAGAAAGCCCTTTTGTATAACTTGGTTAAAAACCTAGAGTCTTTACCGTCGAGAGAGCGATCAAATAAGAAGTTTTTAAGTGTGCCGTGATTGTGCCAATCAAATACGATGGCCTGATCGTGTATATCTTGCCAGTTCATTTAAATAACCCCTGAAGCGCTTAAAGCTGCTGACGAAGCCAACGGGTAAACGTATAGAGCAGGCTCTTCAATTTCTTTATAATATTCTGGAAATGGACTCATTTCAAGGTGAACTCCATTTACGCTTTCAACACTAAACGACTCAAGAATAATTGTATTGGATTCTATAGCTGTAGAATGAAAATTATCTGTCATTGCTTGAACTGTGGTGTAAATATTTGCATAGGTATCAATTAATGATCCTTTTACATCCCATGCCGGAACAACGAATTCTAATTCATTAACCCAAGGCTCTACTTCTTTTTCAAAAAGAAGGTCGTTCCAAGGTTCACCAGTGTCTTCATTAGTAAGAACTCTGTAAGCACTAACTATTTGTTTTGTAATGTTTGGGTCAGGGGAAGTCGTCCACCGAGCCTTTAGTTGTGGGTATTTCATTTTCTATGCTCCATAAATTCGTGTCTATGTTCTTTTCTTATTAGCTTGAGATTTCTACGTTCAACATCATAATTTGTATGACTAACTTTAATGCTTTTGCATATGACTCGTGTGTATGTATCACTGTTCATATCATAAAAAGTAAAGTGCCATTTCCCATTGATAAGACTCCATTTTGTACTTTGCTTGTTGCTCCATCCCATCTTTAATACAACGTAGTCTCGAACCACAAAGTCAGAAGTCATTCTATATTCATCAGTTGGTTTACCTTGTGAGTCCATTACTGGCAGTGAGACCTCTTCTCTGAAAGACCAGAAAATGGCCTGCTTCATATAGCAGACCACTCTCTCATCTATCTCATCGTATCTGTACACATGATTAATTTCTACATAGTCACAGTATTCAACTACTTCTACTTCATAATTATCAGGCGCAGACAGGACAGGCGCAGTCAGTGTCACAGACACAATCGCCATCATCAATATCGCACTTACAAGCCTCTTCACAATCTTCACAACTTTCTGGAATATTTACTTCAATAGGGTTAGATCCCGGTACATCTATAACAATTCCATCAAGTCCTCCGTTTTGCCAAACAGCAAATAATAGTGTTATAATTATTGACACTATTGCCATTATTCCTTTTTTACTTTTAATTGCTTCTTTCATTTTTTTTACTCCATAAAATAGGGGGTAAAGAGTAAGTACCCTATACCCCCATTAATTACTAGCTAACTAGTCTAACTTTTTGTCAATTCTATCTAGAATATCTGCGATCCTTTTTTGGTCTGTTACCATCTTTGTCATTATTCTTTGCATGTCGCGCTGAATTTCAGCCCAACTGCGAGGAACGTAGACTAGTGGTGTTCCATCGGAGTCACATCGTTCGTGTAATTCATGTAGTCCTTGTAACCAAGTTCTTTCTTCCTGACTCAAACAAGAGTCTTTGGAAGATTTCTTTGAAATCAACATTTCTATTACCTTTAACAATCCCATCGTAATCGCAATTACAGCGGCTAGCGCTGGCATTTCTGAACCCATGATTCACCTCAATTCTAAAAGGATAAGACATTAGCCTCCAGTTAGTGCGCTGTAATCCATCAAGTTTTCACTTCCAGTACCATCGCCGCTTTCGCTAGCTCCAGTGTAGGAAACGAAGTTCTGAAGAATAGCAAATTCACCGCCTCTAGGAGCAGCACCAAAACCAACAGCCGCAGCGTGGTCACTAGCAAGCGCTCGGCTAGTTCCCCAACCAGAGATACCTGCCTTAGCAGTGTTATCATCTTGTCGAAGTCCAGCATCGCCACCAGCTGTTCCACCTCTATAAGGCTGAGCAGATGTTGGGTCTCTGTAGAGATTGAAGATTTGTCCAGAAAGCAAACCCTTACTTCGGTAAGCAGTCTTGACAGCAATATTACCACTCTTACGACTGGTAGTATCTGAAGCACCATGAAGAATTGGGTTAAGTGTAACACCAGAAATCTTATTACCAACACCGCCTCTAATTACGAAGCCCGTGTCAGCTTTAGTTCTAGTTGTTGGTCCACTATAAGCCAAAGTTCCACTAGAATTACCTTTAGCAATTCCGGGTACATAAGAAGATCCAGTTCGTACAACAACTTTAGCACCAGAAGCTCTAGAGCCTGCGTTGGTGTCTATAAGAGATTTAGCTGCGAACTTAGATCCAGAAATGTTACCACCGTTTGCAATAGTACCTTTGTCGTTAGCTTCGGCAATTGCGCCACCAGCAAAATCAACAGTAGTTACATTAGCCAAACCATCAGTAATTCCAGTTCCACTTCCAAAAACGTTACCTGCGTTACCTTCTGGTCCAGCTACTGTTTGGGTCAATGTAAGAACACCAGCTACATCATCAACTACAGAACTAGTACCGTTATGACCAGCAGCATTGTCCATACAAAGCTTTAAAGCAGTAGCTGCGGCAGCTGCCGTACCACCTCTAGTAAATTCAAGATCACCAGCGGATGTGCCAGCTTTGGCAGTATAGGTTTTGGAAGTACCTGCTGCATCTACAATGACGATTGTCTCATCAGCCGCAGGCACACCACCAAAAGTAATAGTTGCAGTTGCTTTGCCGCCTGCAACAACGACGGACTTGTGTACACTAGTAGTCATAATAAAAACCTTTCTCAATGACTATTATGCACGATTTCCTTTAGTTCCTATAATAAGAGTCCAATCCTACAGTATTATACACCATTAGATGATGTCTTCTGTAGCTTTGGAAGAAATAAGTCTGAGAGCATATACGTCTAGGTCTTCAAACATTTTTACATGTTCTTTGTTAAAAGCCCTGACACAAGGCGTGACCTGAACCCCTGTCTTGCTCTGTATTTCATAAGAGATGATAGCATTATCAGATAAATCATCCGCCACAAACCCAGTAGAATTGATTACATTGTAGACGTTTGCGTTGTATAAGAGATCGCACATCAACAAGACGGTCTTAACAGGAAACAATCGGTATTCCATAATAACTCTAAGCTCCATACCGTGCTGATTACAAACAGCTTGGCAGGCTTTTAAGTCTTCCCGTATTCTTCTCCAGTTCTCTTCCTTAATAAAACTGTTATTCAAAACTAGGTCGATATAAGAAGCTCCTTGCCTGATAGCAAGAATTATTTCGTGAATTCTGAGAGACGTTCCACCAAGACCGTAAGGGAAATCAATAGCTACAGAAAACTTTTGATGGTTTGTAAATTCAGTAAGACGGCTCATAAAGCCAGAAGGTATAGCTACACAATCAACTCTTTTTTGAGATGATGTAAATACGACAGACAACAAATCTTTATATGTTGAATCATGATTGTAAAATGCTAACTCGGTAAACATAGTTGTTTCAATTTATCCACCGCTTCTATTATTCTTCTTCTTGCTGTTTCTCTACCGTATCCATTTTCTTTTCCTATTTCTTTTGTCGTTTTTGACTCATAGAATCTTTTGAAGATTATTTTTTGAGAGTCTTCGTCCAGTTGCTGAACGAGTTCCAAGACTTCAACTTCGTCTAACTCTTTTTCAAAACCAGAGATATCTGATATTAAAGAGGAGGCGTATTCGTTTCTTGGTATTCTTCTAGCTTTGTTTATTTCATATAATTGTTTTTGACATTCCCAGAACAGTCTATTGCACAGGAATGATGTGAACTTGCAATTTCCTTTGGAGGGATCGTACTTTTCTATCGAGTGCCACACTGCTACCAACTTACATCGCTCAAGCTCTTCATAAGGAATGATATCAGTGTACTTTGAACATATTTTGTTCATGACATTAATATTGTCCCTATTCGTTTGAGCTTTTCTTATCTCTTCGCTTGTGACCTTCTTCATCTATCATCTTTTCCCAAGAGTAGTCCCAGACTTCATCTATAATTTTTCTTTTTTTTGCTTCCTTTGGACAAAGCCAAAGTCCATGTTGTATTTCTTCTATAAATTTAGAAATAGAAGTTTTTGTTCTCTTCCTACAATTTTTTGCAACTTTATTAATTATATCTGCATACTTGTAATCAGTAAAAGCCGTATATGCTTTTTGGTTTGCTACATAGTCCATATCTAAATCAAACAAAATTGGATGCAACATTATTGTTGAGTTTTCTGTTGCGTATTTTTTTGAACCAAAAGTTAATATATATGCAGCAGCTGAGTATGCTTTTCCAAGAGCTATAGTGTTTATATTAAATCCTAATTTTTTAGCTCCATTGATTTCGTCTATTATGGCACAGGCCGAGTCTACATCACCCCCTTCAGAACTTATATAAATGTATATATCTTTAATGTTGTTATATATACAATACCTAATTGATCTAGTAAATTTTTCTTCGGAATCTTCACTGATATCCTCTCGTAAAAAAATTCTTCCAGTATCTAGTAGAAAACAATCGTTTATGTCTCTTATATGATTATTCATTTTGCAGTAGCATCCCACCGTTTGAGACTTTTCTCGTTTCGTACATTTCAATCGTTTGTAGATATTCTTCGTCGTTTGGATCATTGGTGCTGGTATAAAAAATTTCTCCAGCAACGTCTACAAATATTGACCAAAATTTATCTTGAGATATTTCATCTTTGATGAGGTCTACTGTTTCTTGTGCGTTTTGATCGAGAAAAACTTTTTCGCAAATTTCTTTTTCTATGCTTTGTCTAACATCAGAAAAATTAAAAAGTCTACCAACGCCCAAGAAGAATCTATATCGGCTAGTGATGTGAAGTAACTCCACACCCTCTGCGGATTCTATTCGTTCTTTTATAGAGTGAGTGATGTCAAAATTGGTATGACCCACCCAACATTCAAATTGGTTAAGAACACTCATTTTATCATGTAGCTGGAACATACCCATAGGGGTTGCTACTAAATGAGGTATTTTATCTAGGAAAAGCAAAGCATCTTCTGCTAATTCTTCATCTTCTTCTTGATAAGATTCGTGGAATTCTTCTGCTATTTCCTGCTCTAGTATGTCTTCGTCCCATTTTTCCCAAGCAATCTTTTTGTTGGACATGATATAACTCCGTGGGAACAAGTGTCACAATATTATACACTTTTTATAACTTATCTCCTCCTAAGACACTTTTAGCTATATCAGATGGTTTAACTACGACTTCTTCTTTAGGATTAGCTGAGCTTATTTCAGGAGTTTTAGTAATAGCATTAAGGAATATATTATCTTTTAGTTTCTCTAGTATTTCAACGTTTTCAATGAAGTCTTCTGCTACTTTAAGATCTAGCTCTTTAAGACTATCTTCTATGAAGGTAGTTCCTGTTTCCATTAGTTGTCCACTATTAACTTGATGGAACATTTCAGAAAAAAGCTCATTGCTCTCTGTGGACTCCATGTCAAAACCAAAATCTAAACCAATAACACCTTCTTTGTCTACTGAAAACAAAAGATATCCAGTAGCATCCTCTATGGGTCTTTTAGCTTCAGGCTTTTCTTTTTTGAATTTACTCATCAATTTTTTGAACATTAGCTAGATACCTAGATTTGAGCAATGTTATTCTATCTTCAGCGTCTATCAAACTATCAAGAGCTTCTTTCAAGTTGTCATGAAAGTCTCCAGTAGAATGATCTCCAATCCCAACAGCTTTATTAAGTAAGAGGTCAAAAGAAAGTTCTGCTTTTGATTTATCTGCTAAAGCCTGTTGATAGAGGTATTGTATTGCGTGAGTTTTATGATCCGGCATGTCTACTCCTTAATCAAGTTTGACCATTTATCGTCTAAGTTTTCTTTTATGTTTGCCCACAATAGTCTAGTCATAATCATTGCGGCATCATTATCAGACTGGTAGTGTACTCCTTGAAGAACTCTAGCTCTACCAACCATAGCGCCAATTTCATAAAACTTAGCCTTATGTTCAGGATACACACTTGAAAGAACTTCAGCTATTGTTGAGGCTTCTGTTTGATGACCACTTGGATAAGCAGGAGTTTGGTGAGTTTTTGTTTGAATTACAGATATTGTAAAGCCAAGATGAGGAGCTAACTGAAAAGGTCTAGGTCTTCTGTAATGGTATTTTACCTTCAGCCAAACTGGATAGATGTTGTCCAATACTAGATCAATCAATTCTTTTGGATAACTGAGGCTATTTCTTTTTAGATAGGGCATGAACAAGTCAGAAGGCTCTTCGTCTGCTATCATGACTAAATCAAATTCTTCCTTTGATAGATTTCTAGTAACTCTTTGAAGCTCTGCTAAGTCTAGCTTTGTAGAGTCGCTGGTGTTTTCAGGAGGAGGAGGAAGCAAGTCAGCCCAGTCGATAGTGATGAGAGGAGTATCCTTCTTCATTTCTTCGACTTCTTTTTCTCTTGGCTGTCCTTCGTATTTTATTTCATTTATCTCTTCAGACCCGCCAGTTGCATTAAGTATGTGAATCATCGTTTTCAATAGCCTCTATTACTTTTTCAGCAGAATTTTTCCAACTAAATTTCTTAGCGGTGTCTACTCCTGCTTGATTAATGTTAAGATCGTCCTTTTTCTTTCTCTCGTGGACTTCTCTCATATGGTCTGCAATTTGTTTTATTTGATCTTCTTTGAGAGCTGCCCATTTTCCTTGACCCCTAAACCATTTTCCATCTTCTGCATCTACCATTTCAGTAGTCTCTACCAACATGCAGTTATCTTCATTACAGAATTCAGTATGTGCCGAGTAGTTTGTAGCAATAACTTGCTTTCCACAAGACAACATTTCAAGTAAATCAAGATTCCAACCTTCTGCTCTTGCAGGAAAAACCCCACAGTCGGCTTGCATCATAATATTATACACATCTTCTTGCGTCTGCTGTCTCGGTATAATTTTAATCTTATCGCCCAGTTTAGATGTTCTATACAATCTTTCCCATTTGAAGTTTTCATCTTCCGTGTAGAAAGGATTATCACAAAGCATCAAAAGTTCAACTTCATCATCTTCGTTAAATGCTTGATTAAAAGCTTCAACTAAAACATCATGCCCTTTTCTTATCTCCCATTTACCAACATTTAGGAAAACAGTTTCTTTTTTATTAGAGACACCTTCCCTAAAAATGCTCCTGTCTACCCCTAAAGGAATAACATGAGTGTTTTCTTTGACATAATCTTCGCCTCTGATCTCTTTTAATTGATCTACCAGAATCTCTTTACCCCATTCAGAAGCCACCATCCAGTTGTCCAACCAGTGGAGATGATGTTTTTCAAGATCGGTAAAAGTATCTAACTCAAATATAGGAAAACCAAAAGTGGCTCCTTTTCCTACAAATTGTGTCATATCATGCTGATGCCAAATTCTCACTGAAGGAGCATTGAAATCTGGGAATCTGCTATTACTCATCAACTGTTTCAAGTCTTCGTGATACTTAGGAGGAGCTTCAAGCTGTCCTATTGAAAACAAAGCAACACTATTCTTCAATTCATGTAGAGCTAAGGACAGGTTCAAACCTGTAAGCCCGTATCCTAATTGATTAATTGGTGTTGAAATATTTATGTTATGTGTTGTGTTTAAGAAAGACATCTATTTGTTTTTCCTTCTCTTAATGACCTTGTTCTCTTCTCGTTTTAGTCCCATTAGCATAATAAAAGCTACTGTAATCTCTATTGCCCAAGCTGTTAAACCAGCATATAAAGCTTCCATTTCAAGCCTCTAGTAAATTTCTAGCTGTTTCTATTTCAGATTTCCAAAAATCTGTAGTTATTTTATTTAAGTTGTCCCACAAACCTTCACGCTCTATTCGGGTAAGCTCTCTCTTTAATAAATCTGGGTTTAGTTCAGACCAAGAGTTTAATCTAACATGAGGAAGGTCTTCTAGGTATCCATATGATATTCTATCTAAAACTATAGGTATACATCCACAATAAAGACATTCTAACATTCTATAGCAATCAACGCCATTTCCTTCTGGACACAATGCAAAAGAATGTTCGGACAAATCTTTTATATAATCATTGTAAGGTTTAGGAGAATTGACAAGAGTAATCCAAGAAAAATTAGCAGAGCCTACACTGTTTCTTAAGACTGCTCTATCATACGTGTAATCTTGCCAATTAGCATAGACCAAATTCACTCGGCTAGTAAGCGAAAACTGCATCTGGTTTGTTAGCGTGGAACAAAGGGGTTCTGGAGAGTCTTTACCTACGCCAAGAGGAATGTTAATTATCCTCTCGTCTTTTGTTATTGCATTAGAAGTAAACCATTTGACTACGTTGTCAGGTATTTCATTAAATGTGGAGTATGTGTGCGAATGACATTTAACAGAATACTTATGACTTATATCGCATCTTTCGACTTCGCATCTTGGTGGTATTTGCAAAGCGTTATAGCCAAGATCAAGTATCTGAGATTCTAAGAAGGGTATAAACTTTAACATATCTAAAGGAACCGGATGTTCTCTTTGTAAAGCTACACCGTAGTCGCTAAAAGCACTTACGACTTTGTATTTATTGTCTGTCTTGCTACTCTTGTTCAAGAATTTGTGAATATGCTCTATATTACAATAGACCACGCCGGATTCGGGTATTGAATCATCGTCGTGGTCTATCTCATAGTTGCAATCACCAAGTTCCATCCAGAACTTGTTGTGTAGTATTTGATCCTGCTGTAACAATTTCTTCTCCTGATTCACCTCTTGTTCTGTTTTCTAATTCTATCAAGAAGGTGAGCGTTATGAACACAGCAGTAAATAACAATCCAGCTATTATCATAACGGTAATTAATTCCCTGTTAAGTTTATCTAATATTTTCATTTCAAACCTCACTTAACACTCAAGTATATATCTATCAAAAGACCCAAAGAAGCCGCCATAAACAATATAGGGACTACAAATAGAGCCAGTAAAAAAATGTACCTCCTTAAAAGTACACAGTCCTGTTTAGTTATCCCCTTTAGATTTCTCATTAGGGATTTCATTAGAAGAACCTTTCTTAACTCCAGCATTACTGAAGTTTCTAGCAAATTCTTGGAAGCCCTTTATAACCTCTTCTCTTGCTATCGGTCTTGATATTCTTCTTATTGATGAGTGCATCTCATCTTCTATCATGCTCAAAAACATCTCAAGTTTCATTGATGTATCATTGAGGTGCATATTTGCATAATACGCCTCACCTTCGAGCTGACTTACTCTTTTTCCCAATTTGTAATTATTCAATCCTAAACATCCTATCGTGATTGCCATTATTGCTAGGCAGAGCATGTTTAGTTTTTTCATTGTTAGAACCTAGTTAGTGTTCCAGTAACCATTAAAATTTTCAATACTATCAACACCTTTTTGATAATAAGCCCTTTTTATCTTTCTTAAATGCCTTCTTTCTATTCTTTGCATGAACCTATCTAGTCGCTTAAAACCAGTCTTTGATCCATCATCCGAACAGTTGCAAGCGACAGATAGTAATAAGAACAAAATATTCATATCACCACCACATATTAAACTTGCTTAAAACGTAAATTACAAACACAAAGAACGTAGTACCACTTATGTAGTAAGCGTTCTTGCAAACAAAACTCATTAACGAACAAAAATTTTTCATTTGCCACCTCGAATGTTAGTTTTCCTAGTGACAAATCCTCCTCAACATCTATTTCAAATTGTAAACTTTATCAAAATCAAAGAACCTCCAACGATTCATATGTTTGGCATCATCATCTTGGTCGATGTGATACAAATATTCCAATAGCTCACTCCAGTTTGAAAATACCATTTCGTGAGGAACTACACCAAACATCCAGTTTGGTAAATTATCCTTTCCCTGTTTGCACATTATTACAACAGGCTTCTTTTGAGCTATAGCAACTGAGGCTTCGTGGTAAGAGCCACATAGGTGGGTATCAACATCTAAGCTCATTACAATAAAGTGAGCAATGTCAACCATCCTCAAGTCTATAGCACAGATCGGTTTCATTACCTCAGACACTTCGTCATACTTACCACGCTTCTTTAAGCTGTTTATATGATCTCTTGTATCAATGTCTTCAGTGCCATAGTCACTTGGTTTGTCGCATGGGTCTAAAACGCCGACTCCAAGCTCTTGAAGTTTGGGAGTTATGTAGTTTCTCCACTTGACTCCACCATCTTCAACCCTGTCCATAGCTCCGCACAAATATGCGGTCATACCTTTTAGTCTACTCATAGTCTCACCTTATTATACACAATTAAACATTAGTTCTAGACATTGTAGCTTTTACAAGCTCTACAGCATCAGTAAAAACCCCATCGTTACAAACCGCATTTACCAACTTCTTTGATTCAGTTTTCTTGTATCCAATAGCTACCAAAGCACTTACCGCATCCTCAATTATAGACGAATCCGTTTTAGGCTTACTAACCTCTACTGGTTTGTAAACAGCAGTTTCTACTGGCTCGTAAGCAGGCTCTTCTTCGACACATGCAAACTTTCTAAAACCAAACTCACGTTCAGTGCTTGGCTTTTGTCTTTGAGGCTGTTGCATTTTAAGTAACATTTTACGCTTCTTAATATCTCTTCTTTCATCCATATCGGCAGAGAACATCACTTTTGCCACACTGGGAAACATGTAGAAAAAAGCTACAGTAATAGACCAAAAGCAAAATTGTATTAAAGCATCCTCTAACATAACCTTCTCCTTAATAAAAAAAGGACGACAGGTTGTATGGGCAACCTGCCGCCCTGACTGACACAACGAGCATCAGCCTCCCTAAAACACTAAGCCGTCATCAAGCTCGTCAGAGACTCGATACGCTCACGAACATTGTTACGCCATGCCTCATCGTAGTGAGTCACTTCGACCTCTACAGGTGGCTTGTCGCTCATCTCAACGGAATCTTTGAGTGGGTCAGTGAACAGAGCCACGACCTCGTACTTGCAACAACGCAACTTCTGGTATCGTGCATCATGAGGCACGCTTACTACGTCCATAGGATTAACTTTGACAACTAAGAACTGGTCGCCACCATCTTCACTCCCATAGTCTTTGACGTAATCCAAAGAGCCTACATGAAGTCCCTTGCTACAACCATTGTTGCGATTGTCATCAACATTACCTCGATCAACTTCAACTACATTACCGACTGAGTTATCAAAGGTTCCACTCCACTTATCTTTGAAATCTTTGTCAACAGCCTTGTATGCAAGGAAGTGACCATCATCACTAATAGGTAAATGCTCATGTTGCATGAAGTCAAACAACTCCACAATGGCATGGTCAGAAGGATTCTCGTTCATGTTGTTTAAGAATTCCAACATCGGTTGGAAGTTAAATCCTTCAGTCTTCATCTTCATGATACGGTCAGTGAATAGTTCTGGCATCTCAATACCATCCCACTGAAGTGTACCATTCTTAACATCAATGTATCCTTCACAGAAGTTGTCTATTGCCGCAACGACATCATAGTCAGCTTCAAAGTATTCAACATTGTTGTCAACCAAGTGACCTACTAACTTGGTATAGTTTGGGTGGTTCTTGTCGAAGGTGTAGGTCTTACCAGCGACAACACAATTTACAACGCCTTTGTTACTTACAATGTAACTCATATCAATACTCCTAAAATTAAAAAACTATTTACTAGAAAGAACTAACTTGATGTAATCCAAAATGTGTGCTTTGCGAATGTCTCGTTCTGCTTCATTGTCGTAGTACGAGTGAAGTTGAGTGTAGTTCAACACAGGGAAAGTCTCAGTGATTTTACTCTCCCTCTTATTCCACTCAACAGGGTCTACATCGACATCATCCTGAAGTCCACGACCCAAGCCGAGGTATCTCTTTAGCGAACTCATAGCAACCCACAACTTCTCGTTTGAACGACACCACCTGTAGTCATCAACATACTCTTGTATTTGCTCAGGTAGATTGTCTACTTCAGACAACCAGTTAGCAGTAACTTCACGCTCAGAAGTTTCATGTTGTCTCCAAGCAATGTGTTCAACATTCCACTCAAGGACTTCAGCAATGCGATCATCGTATGCCGACTGCATGTAATCAAAGTAGCTAGTCCACTGACCATCAGCATTAAACTTCTTCTTCTTTAGCTCTCCACTCTTGATGCCGTAGATAGGAACTTCCTCATCAATCTCACATCCAATCTCTACGAGTAGCTCATTGAACTTTCTGATGTTATTCCAATCGCCCATACGATTGCCATCACGACCAACAATCTCATAGCGATTGATCTCGAAGTATAGACCACCTTCTTTCATGTCTACTTCAACGTCTTTCCAGTGACCACGACTGTAGTCCCAGACACATACTTTACTTCTGTAACTAGCACCAGAGCTACTGCTTTTAGCTCTAGTGGGTGGTGCAAGACTTGAAGCAAGGATCACATGTTCTTCAGTACAGCCCAACCATTTAATAATGGATTCTTTGTCGCCATCACTAATTAGGTAGTAGTCAAACTTGTTCTTCTCTCGGTCATGCTTGTCGCCAAGTTGTTCCTTAGCATACTTTCGAGTACGAGCAACAGCACCACGTTTAAGATCATCCAAAACCAAAACTATATCTTTAGTACCACTATCAAATCGAATGAACTCCACATCATCACAATTAATAGTAGTCTTCCAGTTATCTCGATACACCTTACGCATCTTGTACTTGGGAACTTCCATGTCTGCACCAGTGACATCTTGTGTAGTCTTCTTTGGTGTATACAGTCTATCGTAAGCATCATCAAACAAGTCCTTGCCATTCCACTGAATCTTGTCACTAAATGTCTTAACGATGTCGCTCAAGTGACCGCCCTCTCTACGGAAGTTCTTGTACTTGATTCGTGCATCCCAATGTGTAGGACATTCATCAAAGCTCTCACCAAGAGTCTCTTTCATTTCTTCAATGATAAAATCACAGGCTTCAACAATAGCTTTCTTAGTATACTCGTTGTAACTAAGAGACTCACGACTTGGTGTAATGTCTACATCACCAATAGCAAAGTGAATGTGTAAGTTAGTTCTCAATACAGCAATGACAGTTTCATTGCCTGAGAACTGCTCTACATCAAGCTCGTATGCAACCTGACCCATGATAGCCTTAGCTCTGATATCCCATCGTCGCTGTTGGTTAGTAGCCACCAAACCCCAAGTGCTACCAGTTAAAACGTAGTCGAACTCTTCTATTTCAATATCGCTATTGAAGTTAGGCTTAACCTTGAAGTGTTTGTATACTTCTTCAGCTTCTTGTTTGAACTCTTCTACATCATCAGTATCTACACTAAACAACACATGTAAGCCATTAGCTTCAGTGGTATCATCTTCTGACATTAAAGCAAACACAGGTTTGTTGTGTTCATCTTTGAAAGAATTGTAAACACGCACTTTACCGTTGTGGTAAGAAGTAACAATGAAACTATCTGTATAAGCAAATGGTGATTTGCTACCAAGACCAAGACAACCAACCGCATCGTTGGTATTAGTCTTCGTACTACCAAAATATGTAGTGTAAAGATTCATGCAATCTTCGTGAGATAGACCAGTGCCGAAGTCACGAATCGCAAAGTGGGGATTGAACCTATCTGGCATGGTGACGTTGAATGGCACTTTAGGCTTGCCAGCTTCAACGTGAGCATCGTAAGCATTTGTAGATAGCTCACGAATCACAGCCTTGATCTTGTTTGAGTACAGGCCGTCTGAGAGGATTGAGAAGGCTTTGGCCGATGCCTCAATCGTGTAATTGGATTGCTCAAAGTCACCTGAGCGTACAACATTGTTTACTTCGTTCTGCAATTTCATAATTCGATTCCTCAATGTGAAAGAGAATGTTTATCAACGATATACATAGTCTATCGTACAGAATCGAAAAGAGGAAGTAGCCTTTTTCAGAAATTAGGGAAAACTTTCATAAATCTTTTTCGTCCTTCAGGCTGGGTAGGTAATCGAGAGCGATCATCTTCATTGCAGTAACCATTAATACAAAACTCGGTTCGGTAGTCCATTCGTCATTAAAGTTGACTTCATCATAAGGAATCCTTTCCTTAATCCTATCTGCGACCTTTTCCATTAAGAAGATGTACTTGTCGTCTTCAGTCCTATCGAAAGTTTTCAAATAGCCGACAAACTCTATTGCGGCTTGTTGGACATTTGGATCGTCATATGCGATCAGGATTTCATCTAATTCGGCTTCTGTTATTTTCATTTCCAGCCCATGTCTATCCTTTCAGTAGCCTCACAGGGAATCGAACCCCGAACTAAGGTTTAGAAGACCTTTGTTATATCCATTTAACTACAAGGCCATCAGTCCTCTTCGTCGTTCCTAATAGGAGCAATTCTTGACCTGTTTTGCCATTGTATTTTTTCAATGACTTTCTTTTCCCTGTTTTCCTCTTTGGTCAACTTGCTTCTACGAGCCTGTCTTTTTTTACGAATCAGTTCTTTGGCTCGTTTCTTTTTATATCTTTTTTTGTTGTTGTAATCGCTCATTGTATTAAGTGGAGGTGGGCGGAATTGAACCGCCGTCCTGTATTGCCTCTGTAATAGAATCTACATTATTAGTTTATTGTAATCACACAACAAACAAAGTTATCCGATTATCGGAGTCAGGCAGTTTACTGCCATCATATGTATTTGATTCAAGTACATAATCTCTATCAGAATTATCTGAGTCATCACTATTTGGTTTACAGGGCTGTGATACCCCTGCCGCACTAAGCGGCTAGTGAGAAATTCTCTTCTGCACTTAAAAAGTTTGAACGATTTTTTAAGTAGCCATTCGTTCAACTACTCAATGCAACTATTATTTTAACAACCAGTCGAACCCTATTCACCCCCTTTTGTTATTACATAAGAAACTTATTAAGACCATCGTAACAAGAAAACCTCCTAAAGAAGAACCTCCTGCATATTGATCTAAAACATTTCTATGTTCAAGTATAATCACTAATCGTTCTATGTATGTCATACTTAATTATACTTTAAGCCGCCAACCTTGCCCTGTACAGTTTGCCGTTAGGTCTAAAACAAGGTGGCGACTAAAGCATTGTACATAAAAAAAGGCGATACAGATTTGACACTGTACCGCCTATTATAACAGCAACTATCGTTTACTGCTCGTTCTTGATTTGCTTAATTTTGTCATTAAGCTGGTCAACAACTTCGGTATTATCTTTAAGACCTTTGAGCTTGTTATCAAACTCTGGAGTCTTAATGACGCTACCTTTAACTTCTCTTGGTGGGTAATTCACATATTGTGGATAGTCCCCATCAGGAAAAGCCTTTTCGAGAGCCTCTTTGTAGCCTTTATTGTAATTGGACTCTGACAGTGCGTCATATTCCCATTCCGTTTGACCAAGACCTCTCATATACCCTTCATGCCAAAGGCTGTCGATTTGATTTCGAGTACCTTCGTCTTGGGCATAATAATCAACCATACCTTGTAGTTTACCATGAGCAATTAAATTGTCCTTAGTCAACTGTTCAATATCGTTGATCTGTAACCACAGAAGCTCGTCAGCAAATTCTGTGTTCACTTTTGCACGCATATCTGAAATATCTAATTGATTAGATAGGTTAGATATTTGCCATTGTTGTAAAATCCCTACGTTCAACATTGTAAGGAAAACTAAACCAATAATAAACTTTTGTTTAGAGTTCATCTTCAAAACCTAATTAAAATGCTAAATCTTCAATTTCATCAACTTTAGTAGAAGCATTACTTTCTGCCGTCTTGGTCTTTCCAAGAAACTGCACAGTGTCAGCAACAACTTCTGTCCAATAAGAACCATTGTCCAATTTAGCCTGACGGATACGACCTTCAACTAAAACTGAACTTCCCTTTTGTAAATACTTGTGGCAAGACTCTGCCGACTTACCCCAAACTGTGATGTTCATATAAAGAACTTCGTCTTTACTACGAGGGTTATTTACAGCAAGACGAAAATTGCAACGAGCAGTATTCTTCTCACCAACTTCTGCACATTCTGGGTCGTTGGTTAGATTACCAACTAATACAGACTTATTAAAAGCAGCCATAATCAATTCCTTTCTACTAAGATAATTTACTAAACTTGGCTATTTAATTTCTAAAACTTGTTTGATTCTTCCACGAAGAACTTGGCTTCCACCACGATTGTTCTTAGCGTCAGCGGCATCAATGACCGTGTTAGTTAAGGTGGTACTAAGTCCGGCTGATCTTCCGGCACGTTTACGTCCACGTTGTGTTACTTCGTATGTTCCATTTCCAGTGTATCGTGATACTGCTGTAATTGGGTCAAATAGTTCACCTTTGTCTTTACCATTTCTGGCTACGCCACGAATCTTGTTTCCAGACTCAACATGCCACTTGTAAGACTTCTTGGTTTTTTGTAGTTGAAGTAAAAATTGAATTTCGTTCATCATCTTCCCTCTTTCTATTACTTAGACTCAACTCCTAATTCTGGATCGGAGCTAATAATGTTACCTTCTTTATCAGTCTTAACGAAATAGCTATACTTAATCTTCAATTCTGGTATTATACAAAGCTCTGTATGAGTATCTACTTCGCACCAAATGTTTACCCGCCAATTATTCTCAAAGACATTTCTTGCCTTTATCTTTATCATCCTGTCAATTTTACCTATAGCATCAGTCACTTGTTTTTGAACAAAAGGAGCTAATGGGTTTTGAGGTTCAGACTTTTCAGCCGCAGGTGGTTTTGGTAAAGATCGCTTTTTAGGTTTTGGGTAATTCATTCGTAAACTCAATACTAATTGTTAATCAACTATGTGTCAACATCAGTTCGGGTCGAATCTTCCGAGCCGAGAATATCATCAAGATAATTCTGACATTGACTAAAATTTGTAAAACGTATTAAGACGTTACCATCTTTATCAGCAATCGCCCAGTGGCAATCTTGGGGAATTTGGATAATTTCCAGATTATTCTTTGTATTCATCTACATACTTCTCCCAGTTAGGCATAAGCTCCTCAAAATCCGGCAAGTCAAATGGGCTGATGTCTTCTCCAATTATTCTTTCCATTCTTATAGATTTTCTTCCATCTGTTTCGCCTGCTGGAAGTTCGTAGTAATACTCAACATCAGGCTCGCATTTAGCATACAACTCTCTGAGTTTGTCTACTCTTGCTTGTTTGTATTGTTCAAAGCCACAATCTTTTAATGTTCGAGCCGAACCAATACTCACTACACCTTTATTAGGTCTATTGAGTTGATAGGAAACGAGGCTTAAAGTTCTTAGCCCTCTTAGATCAGGGTCTATTTGATTGCTCATGTTACTCAATCCTTTTTGTAAATGAACTATTCATCATTAGAATCTTTTTTAAGTTTGTTCATAGCTTCTCCAACTTCTCTTCCTAAATTAGTAAGCTCAAACTCAAAATCTCCATTTTCGTCTATGTACTGTTCTACAAGACCTTTATCAACTAACTCTTTTAGAGTTTCAGTTAATTCTTCAGGTGTCATAATTCCTTTAGACACTTGAAAGAAAAAGTTTATATCAAACTTAGGCTTTTTCATAAGGCCATTTCTGAGCTAATACTGTGTTTACGTTTTTTATGTCTACTAACCATCTACCGAACTTACCAGTCTTCAAAGTATGTATAGCTACATAACCTTCATCGTCAGACTGGGTTGCAATTAAGTTCTGAAGCATTGCTGTGGCTTTTTCAAAGTCAGGTTGTCCTCTTTCGGGAGTATCAACACCTGTTAATCTAGCGTATATCCTATGCTGTATATGAAAACCGCAATCAACATCAAACACAGCAGTATCACCATCTACACAGCGAACCAGTTTTGCTTTATATGTATAACTCATATTAACCTGACAAAGTATTGTATAAAACTATTGATGCAGAAATGATTAAAGCACCAGTGCTAAACCAACCAATAGTGATTAGCATTTTTGTGAAGTGTTCTTTGATTGCCATTTTTTTAAGTCCTCTTTAATATCAAAACCTAAATCTTTAGCAATCCGTTGCACTGATTTTGCTTTACCTATATTCACTGTTATAAGATTATCATAAAAATCAAATACAGCAAATGAAAAACTGTCTTCCGTTACTTTGTTTAATCTATACTTATACATCTAAACTTGTACTTACAAATATTGGAGTGTTCTCGCCTACATAAGCATTGAATGTATTGAATTCCAAATACTCCCATGCTTCTTGTTCTGTGATTCCTTCTGAAACTACTAGTGTTTTTGCCATTTCTTCTGCATCATACACAACTTTAGTTCCACAACTGATGCCCATAGAAACGCCAATGATAGCATTATCAAAATTATCGGCAAACAAAAGATCATCGCCAAAATGTTCAGCAAGTTCATTACGTTTTGTTTCGTCGTTCTGTTTCCTACCCAGTCTTTCTTCCATGACTGAAAGTCCTTATTCATTATATGTTTGCTTTTGAGTATGAGTTAAGATCTGGCTCTTCGGCTATCTCTATAACCTCAACATCAATATCATATTCAGGATGTCCAGTGCGAATCCTTCTTGGGTACTTCATGCGCATAACTTCCCAACCCTTCGAGTCGAATTGCTCTATATCTTCTTGAGTGAGAATAATAATGCCGCAAGTATACTTATCGGTATCAAAATTTCTTTTCATAAAGTTATGAGCAGTATTAGAATTATTGAACACAGGAACATATGTTATTCCCTCATTCTTTTTTCTTAATACAGTTAAAGGCAACCATTTGTCTTTTTGACATTCTTCTCTAAAATCTTTAATGTCAAGACTGCCATCATTAAAAATGATACCGTAATTCATTTATTTCCTCAGCAATGTCTGGATTCTTTGAACAAAATTCAACATGTTCTGCAATTCCTTTGAAGATGTAATACAATACATCCTCTCCGTTTTCTCTGCCTGTGTATTCAGCAAATTGTTTCAATGCTTGTCCACCATTCTTGGTGTTGTTTGTCATTTCGATAGCAACAGCTAACGCTTTAGTCTTTAACCACTTGTCCATTAGTTACTCCAAATTAAAAAGCTACTAATAGAAATGGTATCACAATGTTGAAGCGTGTTAGTAAAAAATTACTTAATTTTTAGAAAAAACTTCTGCTTTTTTTATTAGCTTACTAGATGACTGCGTTTTCTCGCCGCCAGCGTTATAGATCATTTTAATACCAAACTCTTCTTCAAGCACATCTTCTGGAACACCACCCTTCTTTCGATCTCCACCATTTGCAAAAACCATATCTTCAAAGAAAGGATCGTTCTGAAGTCTCTTAAACTCTTCTCTTATCGTTTGACAAACTGAGCCATCTTCATCAATAGCTATCACAGCCCTATCAACACCTTTTATGTTCCTGATTATTGTCAGTCTATCATCTTGGCTCATGAAAGGAACTGAGCCTTTTATTCCAACCTGTTTGTCGCTGTTGACAATAACGATTAAAAAATCACCAAGATTTCTTGCTGCGGATATATAGTCTATATGACCTATATGTAATGGGTTAAAGAAGCCAGATATAACAACTACTCTCATTTGTAATATCCTGTTCTGTCCATGTTTTCTAGCTTAGGTTTCAATGTGTGTTTGTAATAAAATTTGAACTGTTTGTAGATAGCCTTTACTTCGGCCATTGCTTCTTCTTCTGTAATCTTGCCACCCTGTTCTAAATCACAAACAATAGACATATGTATATTGAAAGCCTTGAATGGGTCACGGTAATCTTCAAAGTTTATTTCATCCATCTGAAAAAAGCTCCTTACAGTATTTAGCAAATGCCTCTTCAGCTTCTTGTCTCGTATCGTAATAACCAAGAATCATATCTGCTTCATCCCATACGGCAAACATTTCTTTACCGTCTATCCATTGGATATGTATGCTATTATTTTCTTCCATTCCATAATTCCTTAGCTTTAACCCAATCGTCTGCATGTCCAGAAGACGCAGTACAGTCTTCGCACTCATACCAATACATACCAGCTAGTGACTCAGCCATCGCTTCACCGCCGCAGAACGGGCAAGACAACATGGTATCCTCAGTAAATTCAGTTACCTTTATTCCATGTTCGCCACACTTTATGCACCATATCGGTTTATTGTCTGAATCTACTATCCTGCCACAACAACCTATTAGATATTTCATTTTTAACCTATCGAGATACAATCAACCCAAAACAAAAAATAAAACACAGTATCAAAATGTATATTAGATACGTGATGTACTTTTGTCTTTTACGCATTGTGGATGCGTCTTTACTGTACTTACTCGGAACTCCCCAGTAATTGGTCATTGTAAGTTTTCTTCATAAGTGCTTGATGTATAAGGACTTACGTTTATTCGTAAAACGTAATAGCTCTAAGTCCTTTATTTGTAATGGTTTACGCAATTATTTGTCAGCTTCGTGTGTTTTAGTGACTGATTCTAGCGTTGAAAGTAGATATTTCAATGATCTGTGCATCTTATATCCCAAGTAACACATCCATAAACCTGATGTTATTGCCGCAGTCCATAGTATTGTAGAAACAGTATCCATATTAAGCTCCTTGTAAAAGTAATAGTACCCCATAGGAGAATTGAACTCCTGTCTTCGGCGTGAAAAGCCGATGTCCTAGTCCACTAGACGAATGGGGCATTGCTAGATAGTTCGCCTTTGGTTCACCTCCGAACAGAGAAGTTTTCATGCCTTACGTAAGTAATGAATAGTCTCAAAGGGTCACCAGCGGCTTGCTATCTAGCTTAGACTGGTGTTAGTATCAGGATGTTTGCACGTTAAATGTAAACAAAACCAGCCTATTCTCTTCCATAATCATCTTCTATTCTAATGATGTCATCTTCTTGACAGTCACCAGTTTGTATTTCTATTATAACAAGGTCAATCAATCCAGCATTTCTAACTCTATGCACTTCATACTTTCTAATAGTAATACCGTCGCCAGCCTCTAAATCGAACTCATCAGTGCCAACTTGAACAGAAGCAAAACCTTCAACAATATACCACTTCTCTTCTCTCTTGGTATGTAATTGTAAGCTAAGCCTTTGACAGGACTTAACTACTATCTTCTTAACCTTAATTCCTTCTTCATCTAATAAAATACTAAATGAACCCCAAGCTCTTTCTTCATGCTTTTTGTCACCTGAAAAACCAGAGATAGTAGGGAAGACCATATCTTCTTTATCAATCTCTTCGCAAATAGGATTCTCTTTGCCGCAAAAAGGACATGGTGTTTCAGAACATTGCTTGTGCATGGCTAATTGACCACAGCATTGAAATCTATATTGAGTCATCTTCATTTAGATCCCCATCGTTTTTGTTGCACTACACTGAAGTCATCTTTACGAAAGTTTATGTTGTCCAAAGAGTCAAGATATTCGTCTTTTTTCAAAGACCTACTAATATCTTTTTCAGCATCAGAATGACAACTAGCAAGTAGTTTAACTTTTCTTGAATTAACACCCTTGATGTTACTTTTAATTACTGCTTGATATTCAGGCATTTTCTAATCTCCTACCTCTGTGGTCAACTTCTATAAAACCGCAACCTTCACAAAGAACCTTAGCGACTACACCATGTTTTTCGTATTCTTCTCTTGAAACAAGACCAGCCATATCATTCTTTGGTGCGTACTGTTGTCCAAAAAGTTCCTCTGTACAATCATAACAAAAATCAGCCATGATTACTTGTTACCTTATGTTTTTGTTTTTGATAGTCTGACAAATGTTGACCTATTTTAGACTTGGCGACACTAATATGCCAATCTTCCAAGTCTTGATCTATTAAGGGTTCGCCAGTGTAAATGTGTTGCCTCTTGCTATATCTTTCTGCATAGAGTTCAACACGATCCCATTGACCGTCTACGGGTAAACCTTTTTTCATATTATCCAATCCAGTGAGGTACTGGCCTTTTCTTCCATGAGTGTAAGTGAGCTTTTCCAATGTTGTAGTAATTCCTGTATCCGATTACAGGATCACTCATTTTGAATTCTTCATCCATAGCCTGTGGGAATGTCGTAAGTTCAAGGTATTCAAATACGTTTGGTTCAGGAGTATTTTTTATACAATCTTCTATTATGGCTTCGCACTTATGCACTTTGCCATATCTGTGTGTATATTCCTTACACAACGCAATTCCCATGTCACATAGCCATTTGTAGTTAGCTAAACTCTTCCTCGCCCATACGCTGCACGGATGGTTTGTATGCGTCTTGCGGTAAGGAATAGACTCAGGAGAACAGCCGAGTTCATGCCGTGCGGTACAGAGCATCTGAGCCGTTTCTAAAGGCATCTTGACAACATGTCTATCGACATGCCATTGTGCCGCAACTTTAACATTCTGATCCAAAACAAAAATATTCAATATCTGTCCCTCATCTTTTCCAGTTTCTTGTATTTACGGTCTAAAGCAATCCGATCCTCTTCGTGGCTATCGTCGCCTCTCAGACCTGCCAATAAACAATCGCCAGCCCTATGAACGTCATAGAGCCAACTGGCCTCATTTGTAACATGACCTGTGTGAACGAGGAAGTGGGTGCTAAGTGAATTTGTAAACAAATCCCTAACTTTCTTCGTCCGTTGTGCAGATGCTTCTTTAACAGTTAATCGTTTCTTAGCCATTTTCCATCATCCTATCTTCCGCTGATCTGCGTGGGTCAGCTAATCCATTGTCCAGTCTATTTGCGTAGGTGACATACTTACCATTGTCATCTTCGCAAACAACCTTACCATCTTCTAATTCTTCTACTACCATTTCTGAATGAGAACCAAACCAACTCTTAGTTGTAATCTCACTACCAGTTACATGTCTTCCTCTAGCTCTTGCCATTGATGTTTTCCTTTGCTTCAATGCGTTGTGGGTCTAATTCTGGATTGTTACTCGCCATCAAGTAATTCAGGATATAAAATGCGGTCGATGCTATCGTTATTATCGCCATAATCTTGACCATTCTTTCTAGCCTCGACAATAGACTTAACAAGTGAGGTAAACTCATCTCGTGCAGTTTTGTCATTCCAACTTCTCCTAGTGTTATCTGCACATCTAGTGATAATGCTATCAACTATCTGTGTGTCTGTCATTATCTTCCGTATCGTTGGTTTTTCCATTTGTCTTCTCTCTTTCTTCCTCTATGTATTCGGCTATCTTTGCAAACTGTATGTTCGCATGTATACCCAAATCGAATATAGTCTCAGCATTTTTCAGACAATGCTCATAAACCTTATCTAATATCTTACTGTCGTTCAGTATTTTTCTTAGAGTCATCTTTTCTAGCCTTATGTATGCTCTGCATATTACACTCTCTTGAGCAGTACCATTTCTTTTTGGAAGGATCTTTACCCCTGCTTCTATAACTATGGTTAGCGATACCGATCAACTTCTTAGATCGTGCAAACCTCTTACCGCAAGTAGGGCAATCAAACTCAACTAAGTCTTTAGTCCAATTACCATTCTTATAGTTATTGTACTTTTGTATCGCAGCAAAACATTTTTTGCTACAAGTCTTATTGTTTTTTCTATCAGAAGTAACTTCAAACTCTTTACCACAATTCACACACTTCTTTTTGTGATAAGTTTTTAAGTCAGGCTTAGGTATACCTTTGCACACCAACCTAATAGCCTCTCTTGTGATTCCGTACTTCTCACCAATTTCTCTCAGTGTAAGTCCGGCTTTTCTTAACTCTCTAATATCTTGATTACGAGCATCTAAGTATTCCCTACGCTTCGTCATCTTCATCCTCCCAAACTTTATCGTATCCACATTCCGAACATTTATCTTCATACTCGTCTACTACTGATCCACATATTGGACAAGTAGTCCATTTAACCTTAGCCATTAAAGCAGCCCCACTTTACTTAATAAAATCATTAAAGTGTATCCGAAGATATACCCGCCCATATACCACAGAAACACTGTCACTGTCAATTTAGCGAGCGCATCTATATCTTCTTTGTTCATTACAATTCGTATTTCTTAATTAAGATGAAGATTCCGACTACAGAACCTGAACCCATTATCCAACCTAGTATAAAGTCTGTCATCATTACCACCAACTACTATACACTACGGTATAACCTTGTTTAATTGCCGCACGAGCCTGCACAATAAACTCACGATCTGCTTCTGCATAATGATCGTCAGCATTGCCACCAAAGAAGAAGCCAGCAGTTTCTGGCAGTGTCTCTTCATCAAGAGTAGCTTCTAGTGCATCTAAGTTTTCAAGTGTAAGCTCTAACTCAACACAGTTAAACTCACCTTCTCCACCTTTTTCGTACCAGAGTTCTTCCATCCAACCTTGTAGGTTGGGGTGCTTCCTCCAAGTTGCTAACTCGATAATGTCATCCCATTCATTGTAGTATTCTACAACTTCTTCTTCATTGCCGTCTGCATCTGTGGTAGTCCACGTTTGCGGCACTTTGCGTGGCTCGCCTTTACGAGCAGTTGCATATTGGTCAAGTCCCATTACTTATCTCCTTCGTTATAGTATTCACCATGTTCATTTACTTTTCCATCAATAAAGTCTCGGTTTCTATCGCTCTCTTCGCTCAACCTCACCCAATTCTTTTCTATCATCTCTCTTCTTCTTTTGATATAAGACTCAGGCAATGGTTTTATTTCAGGTAGTCTTATTCGTTCATAACTATCTACAGCTTTGTACAATCTAGAGTAAATCATGAATAGAAACTGCTTAGCTATTTTTACCTGTTTCATCGTAAACTCTAAACCAAAATGATGACGAAGCATATCTTGTATATGATCTATGTCATGACTCCAAAGGTAATAGTCTTCCTCGATGTAATATAGTTGAAAAGGCTTGCCTTTAGTGATCTCGCAGTCAGGATAACCATCTTCTAAAAAGAACTGAGGTGAATCGCCAAACATTTTATTCTTGAAGTGTTTAGGATAGTCAGAATATCTTTCTAAGTAATGACTAATTGGTTTAATGCTCTTAGCCTGCCATTCAACCGCTCTAAAAGCGGCTTCATAATCCTGTTCATCAAATTCTTCGGCAACTGTAGAATTGAATTTTAATGTGTCTGTATAAACTGAATAGTAATTCTTAATACATTCTGGATTACTTAGATCAAAATACATCACTTATCTCCTTCAAATAGTGGCAGTTCTTTCTCTGCTCGTTTAATATACTCTTTAATACGTTGTTCCCTAACTTCTCTACGCATATTCCTAATACGTCTTTGTTTAGTAGGGTCAAGGAAGAAGTCTCCATACTTCACAATCTTACTCATTACCATTTCCTTATGATATTCCAAACAATAAGACCATTACATATAACAGCCTGTAATACAATCAATGTCCTAATCAGGGCTACTTTGTCGGCCTCTTTATCTTGACCAACCTTTTCGCCAAGAGCTTTAGCCCATATCCTCCACATCCTTATTCTCCTCATAGTGCAATCCATCATTACCATTCTGACCAATAACATTCATTCGTTCAGAGTTCTCTTCGTAAGTAGGATTGCTTTTAGTAAGTTTATCAAACATATTTAAGTTCAATACCAAAACCTCACTAAAATCCTTTTTGGTATCTTTATCATCAAACTTCTTGAAGTAATTAGCGTTGTAGCTACAATCTGTTTCTGTTTGTAGTGTGCCTACGGTGGTGTGGTAGACTTCGTTAACTTCTTCTGCCAGTACACCAAACCTCATTTGATCGCCCCAGTTAAGCCAGAAGTACACTCTGGTATCATGGGAGTCAGCATTTTCAACAAACTCAGCTATAGAACCTTTAGATATTATGATGGAAGACTTCAGGTCAAAACCATACCTATCTGCCACAAAGAAGGGAGTGCTTTGGACACGCAACAGCCAGTCACCATCACTTACCCCTTTCTTCTTAATAAATACTTTCTCTAGTTCGTCTCTGTCGTACATATCAACCCTTAATATTAAAGTACCAGTTTATCCAATCTCCCCATGAGTATGAGCTTATTGGATATTGGCTCAAATCAACATTGATAAAGAAATCACTCACTACGAGCCTCCTTCAACAGTAACAGACCTGTCACTAGCTTATGTAACCCTCTAGCTAAGTCTTGTTGTAATTCCATAGACTCTGTGAGACTATAGATGTTATTCTCTACAGTAAGTTCAGTGGTATCATCAACTAAGTCAATAGAAACATACTCACCTCTGTATACATGAACTATCTCACTCATCTTCAATCTCCTCTTCTGGATTAAAGCCTAGCAGCTCTAACTGTCTTGTCAGTTGTGTCAGCGTAGTGCTGAGGTATTTTAGCATTTGGTCATACATACGAGCCTTCTTCTCGTAGTTGTTAAGCACATTAATGGTTTCGATGTCAGGAAATTCCCTATTCCAACCATCTTCTCCATGAGCTATTTCCCAGATAGCATCAACTGTATCTATATCAAGCACAACTTCATGCTTACTCAATGTTACTGTTCTGTTCTCACTCATCTTCATCATCTCCTTCAGTATTTGGAAAGAACTTATTCCAGCAAGTGTCACATGTACCACTAATCATTAGTTCACGTTGACCTGCTGATAGGTAATCAAAGACTTCCTGTATAGGAACGCCATTGCCAGCCCAAGCGTTATAGTCTGACTCTGGTACATTGAGTAATTCTTCGTAGTCGCAATACTTACATTGCAGTTCTAGTTCAATATCTTCACACATCAACATGATTAACTCCTAAAAATCTCTTGAGTCACCAGACCAAGTACAAAAAGCAAATCTCTCTTTATCTCTTATCTCAATGACTTTACTTCCATCTTCGTATGTAAGCATTATAGCAATAGGGTTGTACATTTCGTTGTGATAATACTCACGACCCTCATATTCATGCCCTTCTTCGTAGAATTGCCGTTCGTATATATTGCACGAACCAACAACTTTACCTTTTTCAACATCAACATCACTCATCTTCAACTTCTCCTGCTAATAGTGATAGTGCTGAAAACTCGTCCAGCTTGTCCAAAACCTCTCGGTAAGTATGGTCTTTGCTCAGTGCATCGTCGCCAAATGCGACCTCAAATACATTTTCAATGAACCATACGGCTTCAATGCGGTTATCTTCATTAGAACGAAGACCAGTCAACAATTTCTGACTCTCGGCCATAATCAACTCCTTAATTAAACTTGACATTGCTCATTTTATAATAATATCGTCCTATGGGAAGTCTAAATCCCTAAAAGTTTTTGGAATTGGGCGACTTTTTGAAGATTCGCCTGAATTTGCCGTCTGATATTGGGTACATAGTTTTAATCACACATGATGTTCCAGCACTACCTCTAGGTATTAAGACTGCTAAATACCATTGACCATCAAGGTTGAATGGTATTACCGCTTCACCGCCCTTACTATTAAGCGTCGCTCTGTGAATGTTCTTCACTATCTTCTTGACTATTACGTCCATGCCGTAGTCTTTGCCTATCCTTCGATAGCCTCTTTCTATTGCATGTTTCGTCCATATAAGTTTCATTTTCATTTATCAATCTCCTCATAGTGTTAATAACGACTTGTAATCCTTTTACAAATTCAGTTTCAATCATCTATAGTGTTTTCCTTGCCTACAATTAATTCGGTAAGTAATAGCAACAGACTATCCATCGCTCTCAGTAAGTTTATAAAAAGTTTCATCCTTGAAATCCTTTAAGCAACTCTCACACCACCAATACTTATCCCCATCAGTAAATGAAGAGTGCCATGCAACCATGCCGCCCTTCATCTTCTTAGTGCAAGTACCACATTTGGCTAATCTGGTTCTTGCAGGTACTCGCTTCCAGCCATTAAAGACGTAATCTACATCATGCGGATCAACATCTTTCTTGACCTTCTTCTCTTTACGGGGAAATACAAATCCGCATACACATTCCCTAACACGAACATGTTGCTTTTGCCCACAATCGGGACATGCTTTTTCTGGCATTACAATAGTTCCTCTCTACCTTTGATATACCAATCAATTAACCCCAATGCTTCAACCTTAAATAACTCCATTTGCTGTGGGGTAAACTCAATGAAGTTCTTGTCTGCAAAATCACGCCTTATTCTTAATATAGGACAGTTCTCAAAGTAACTAAGAGAAGCATGTAATTCATCAATACCTAACTGAAGCAATACCTGCTCAAAATCCTGCATGTGTTTGAACATGCTTTTAGCGTTATATTCATCGACTTGACCAAACATAATCTCGTATGTGTGATTAAAGTCTTCTTGCGTTAATGGGCTTTCCATTTTCTATTTCTTTCTCTAGTTTTCTCCGAATTCCTCTAAGAATCCTTCAATTACCTCTGGATCTAATTCTGCTAGTAAACATTCTGGGTCTAGGAAGCCACCTAGTAGTCCATGTATAGCGGCTATTGCAAGCCAACTATTGTCGTCTTCATCGAATAATGGCATGATACGCTAAAAGCCTTTATTTATAGGGGTTTAAGTAAGTTCTTATAGTAATCACAACAATAACAACTATATAAAATACATATATATAAACCATATAGGGAATACGTCGATTTATTATGCACAATGTCAGATCTCAAAATTGAATGAGTGTCCGGCACAATTCGTGGGATTAAAGCCCATATTAATGTTAAGTACATGGTTATTTGTGGAATCAATACCCATTTAGGTGTTATATTGGGGTGTAATGTGGTCACAGCACCCAAAAGCATCTTACTGTATCTATCGGCATGGTCAATATCTGTCTGGAAAGAAAAATACTGATTCCGGCGACTTTATAAACTAACCGTAAACTGGAAATACTTAGTGTTATTCGTGACTAAATAATTGATTGCTATTGATTTTGCAAAAATGTTATGTTATTTTGGGATGGGAGGCCGGAAAGCCAAACGGGTTAGTGTCTATTAATAAGAGTGAAGATTAAAAAAGAACACATCGGTGAATAAGCCATTAAGTAGTATTACTCCCGTGTTCATAAAGTTGATTCTTATTCCGGTTTCTTCCGACTTTTAACATTCCTCTTAATAGATTTAATGGTACAATTCTACTAACTCACTGCGACCTTCACTGACTCACCCGCTTCTAAGCGGGATCAGATAGGATTAACTGATACAATTAGGAACCGTTATGATTCGATTATTAAATTGGATTAACCGTACATGGAATAAGTCAGTATTCAGATTTCATGATATTGCTACAAGAACTAATGTTAGCTTTATGGTTAAACTTAGTATTTGGGCGCACGATAAATTAATATGGGAATTACCAGACCGCTTACATCTAGTTTCTGGTATACCTGTAAGTGAACATAGATTAATGCGGGAATTAGAATTAGCTAAACATCAGTCTCAATACTTCATGGATTATGCGGAAGAGCTTCAGAATGAATTGTTTCGGATTCAGGATGAAAAGCCCGAACCAGAATTAGTAGCGGCGAGTATTGATGGTTAATACATACTAACTAATACCGAATACCACAATATAAAGATATACAAAAGAATCCACTTAAACTAACCACGAATACTTACCGCCGAATAATGTTTAATTACCGCAAAAACAAAACTGCCTTCCTTCTTAATATATTAGCTGCTGTCTGTGTCCTTCTGATGCTGTCAGACGCTGCTGCTGCCGATAGGAGCCGCATTAAACGACGTTGGAATAAAAGACTACCTACTCAAACATTCCCTATCCCACTACGCAATATAGATCGAAGCAAATTGTGTCTACGAGAGGAAGCATCACAGATGCGCTCACTCATTTGGACTGTCGTCCCGTCTTATCCCACCTAACCACTTTGGTAGATTAACAACTAATAATTAATACACGGCGGATACTTACTCTCTAAGTATAAACCAATAACAACCACAACGTAATCCCCTTTGATGCTTAATTGTGTCATTGGGGATTTTTTTATGCACAAAAAAAGTTTTAATTATTTCCACTAAATTCCACTCGGCCTCTTGACTCCTACCGTGAGCGGCGTGATTTGGCGAAGACAAGGCATACGCCGCCCGTCTTACCCCATGTCAACCCCTGTTGGCTGATTTTTGCAAAGTATTTGCGGTTATTTCTAGACACGAAAAAAGCCGCCTACCCGAAGGCAAGCGGCTTTCTCGTTACTCAGCAATCATGAGGTTAATGGCGACGGCGATTAAATTCAAAACGAATGTAATCATAACCAGACCAGTAATACCAGTAATGCAAAAGCCAACGAACCAGCTTAAGACATCCATGATACACCTATGCGGCTATTGCTAGCTCCTCAGCACGTTTAACGAACTTGTCACGACTCGCCAGTAGAATTCTACCGAACGATTCAACTTCACCACGACGAGTGGAATCATGTTGGGCGTGACCCTGAACAGCGTTGTAAGCCTCCCAAGCAGTGACCATTTTGGTGGTCATGCGTGGACGGTCAGCGCGGAACCGTTCATCCCGAACACGCTTGAAGATAGCTTCAATGCGATTCTTATGAATGGTCTTAGACCGCTTGCTGTCCTCATCCGGCGTACCGTAAACGGCAAGCAGGAATTCGGTAAGATCAACCTCACGAGATTCCATGTGATGGATCACATCCTGAAGATTAGCCCAACCGGATTCCAACTTATTGAAAGTTGCAATCAGATCGTTCATTTTAGGACGTAGAGATCGGGTGTGGCGGATTGATTGGGTAGTTCCCATCACTTGACGCATCATTGCCAAGTTCGCACACAAATCCCGATAAGTACCAATCGTCGCTTCAAAGGCGCGACCATCATAACCAGCACCAATAACAATAGCAGGCCAGACGTTGTCGGTTTCACCGTAAACGCTAACCCGATAATCTTCGGTTGGTTTGACGCTAACATAGTGTCCGTGATGAAAATAACAATTAATGTCAACTTCACCTTCAAACACTTTGGAAGCGGCTTCTACCAATGCGACGACATCATCATTGGTGTGAGGCATATATCGGTTAGTAACAGAACCAGAACCAACTAGGGAATCCTTCCCCGTTAGGTCATCACGGAATAAACCGTAAATTCCCGTTGGTTGGTTGTCAGGGGCGTACAATGGAAGTTTTACAACTTCAAAGTTAAACGCCTCTGAAATGACCTGAGTCAGGTCGTCCGCTTGAACATTCATTCAACTTCTCCTATCAAAAAAACAAAGGGGCTGGGCGAACCATACCCCATTTTACAAACTAACCTTCAACTTCGGAAGTAGCTACTTCTTCAACTTCCTCAGTTTTTTGGTCACTCATGTACTGAGAAACCATATCGGCACTTTGGTCGTAACCAGCACCACCGTGACCACTGCGAGCCATACGTGTTAGTGATGGCAATTCGACACCACGTTCTTTTAGTTGAGCGGCAACGCTATTGCGTTTCGCACGAACCTGTTCAATACTGCGGTCTAGCATTTCAGCTAGGTCTGCAATGGTTCCACCATCGGCGTGTACTCCGAGGTATGCTTTAGTAAACACAGGTGCAGAAATGGCGTCTGCTTTCGCCTTTGTTGAATCGCTCATTGCGAATCCTCCAAAAAAGTTTAACAACAGTTGCGAGTCACACGACTCGTAATCAACTCTCCTATTATGATGTATCGACCAAATAATGGTAGTACCTTGACCCAAAATTTCAATAAATAGTGACTCTTTTTTCTGCCTCCACTAACTCCCTCACTTATCATCACATGCCCTCCTTCCCCAAGCGGCAACGTTCAAATGAGACAGAAGGGAACGAACGCTGCCGCTCGTCTTACCCTATGGTCACTAGTACCATAGAGCTTCGACGATTGGCTTTTTGTTGGCAATGTCTAGCACTGCATATTCAGCGTTGCAAATTGGTTGTTCACTTCCGCGCTGTACAAAACTTGTATGCTTGTAAGGATTATAAGTTACTAATTTTTGCTTCTTGGGGAATATATTAACTCGCTCGGTTATGTAGCCACGAACAAACGCGTGAACGTTTTTGCGTTTTTCCCGTCGCACTCTGGCGTTACCACCTTGTTGCACTACAAATTGCGGTTCCTTTATTTCTACAAAGTCCGCATGTATAACCGGCGCGCCTGACTGTCTAATGCTCCAGCACTTCTTATGCAGGTTAAAATACACTTCTACTTTTTTGTTCTTATCTATTCCAGTCACTTTTGATTAACCTCCAAAATCCTCTTATCAACATTATCCCTATGTTGGCCATCACTATGTAAGTGCAGCCAATAATCAAATAGTTAATTAGTGTTTTCATTATCCAATTTCTTCGATAGTTTTTTACGTCGTGAGCCGTGAGCCTTGAAACCAACGATTGATTTTCGGTCTCGTTTTTGGCACAACTCGCAAATATTGCAAGACATTTCATCTTGAGTCTGGGCCGGACAAATTACAATCGGTAAACCGTTTGGCGTTTTGTTTCCCATATTCGGGGCGTCTTCCGACAATACAACGGTAACGGGTGCAATACCTAATTCGTGATAAGTATCAGCCTGTTCCATTGTATCGGCTGATAAGTTTACCACTAGTCCACCAACCTGATTCATACCCTTAATAACTGAATTATTATGGACATCGGTAGGATCGTAATGCGTATACGTCCAACCGTCAGTATGGGAAGCGGCGTCGGCTAGTGCTTCACACTTATCGGCGTCAAGTTTACCATCTACGTTAGGTGGTAAGTCGCCTGCCTGATTGTGCCGCCATAGTTCGTTTTTGCGGAACCGTTTAACACGGTCAACAAAACCGTCCCAATTATCACCACGTTCACCTTCACGAACTTTATTCCAGTGAATAGCAAGAGGGCCTCCTCCTGCGTAACACTCATCAGCGATACCGCACTCGCTAGGGCATGATGCTTTATCGCTAGTAGTAACTTTAATTGGCCCGACTTTACGATTGCCGGATATTTTTGTTAGATGAACCCAAGTCATAATTTTCTCCTTTGAACTGACCCTTAAAGTATACAGTATATATCGACCGTTACAAGTACCTAGCATTAAAAAATAACCGCAAATACACGATTGTTTCTGTCCGCTGGCTTACCGTCAAGCGGCTTTGTTCGGGAGGAACGTAAGCGAACAAGGCCGCTCGTCTTACCTAATTGTATTAAATAGAAAAACCCCTTACCGGCTGGAAGTGTCATCAAACAACCGATAAGAGGCAAGGAGAAAACAAACTCCGCCGTTTGGAACGGAGCATGAATAGCGTTTTATTGTCCGCCACGACATTTTGTAAGGCTGACCTATAGGGGAATCGAACCCCTAACCGATTGCATGATGATGTTGACCTTTAGCTCAGTCGTTGTATCCGTGAATACACTTGACGCGTCATAGGTTTCACTTCGTGTCGTCATATCATTGTTGGGCAATTCATCCGTCCCAACAAAAAAACATCTTCATGGCTATTCAATCGGCACATCAGTTAGGCCACATAAAAGCGAGAAGTGTGGGAGTCGAACCCACGATTAACCACGCTACAGGTTTTGATCCCTGCTCTACCGCCTTATTGCCAGTCTTGCGACTTTACATTGCCATAGGTTCACGGTAGCACCTCTCGATATAAAAATTGGTGTGCGGTAAGCCATACCGCATAAATCCTAAATTGTCCTACCAATCCTGTCACCCGAAGGTGCGACGAAGGCTTTAACTGGACACCAATACGGCTTACGCCGTTTGAGGTTTCCGTCGAGCGAAGGCCGAAGCCATCACTTTCCAAATTCCTCTTTTGGTCTGAGGTAGCACTTCCGTGCCAACCATTCGACCGTCGTAAAAGGTCTTAACACCTTCATCACCTTCCAATTCTACAGTGTACAACACTTCAGACCTACGGCCTTTAATGTTATTCCTGCGGATAGTCTCGTTAGAAACAGGTTGGTCGATGATGTTACGAACATCTACGACTTTGCCAGAGTAAGACTCCGACGTTGTGGTGTAGTCCGTTAGGACTTGACCACTTTTTAGTTCATCCGTGAACTGTTTCAAATAGTGAAACTTTACTTTGTCATTAATCTTCAACATAATTTTCTCCTTTCAATGATTAGATTTTAACAAATTCGGGATATAACACAATACCCCTAGTCTTCGGTTTCCGCAGAATTTATGGAATTTTCTGCGGCTTTTTCTGCCACTAGCTCAGCGGCTTTTTCCGCTCGCTTTTTGGCTTCGATAACGTCGTAATTCTCAATGTCCTTTTGCAACTCAGCGAGAATTGCCCGTGCCGTTTCGATTGGCACATTGACATTCAGCTTGTACTCAGAACCGTCGTCT
>JAAHTH010000109.1_pt2 | contig 70971 bp, 82 predicted proteins | sample 6116091 | NCBI WGS metagenome assembly JAAHTH01 (sample SAMN13939990, study PRJNA603662) | sponge metagenome | isolation source: marine sponge | host: Mycale hentscheli | place: New Zealand | collected 2006 | reverse complement strand
CAGAACCATCTGCGTCATCTTGGTTAAGATTTCCATAACCTACGGTCATAGAATCCGCAGCGTGGTTTGTATTTCCACTACCAACGATCACAGAGTTTTCTGCGTTGCCGGTGTTTTCCATTCCAAATGTATGGGCACGCTCTCCACTCGTGGTTATATCGTTTCCATAACCAACTGTAGAAGCGAACTTACCACTTACATAGTTACCGCTTCCAACCGTAGTAGCTCTATACGAATCACTTGTATTCTCTCTGCCAAAAACCTGAGATCCTACAGAGCCATCTTCATTTAAATTTCCATAACCAAAAATTGCAGAGTTTTTTCCATCAGTTATATTACCACTACCAACTACAGTTGCATTTTCTGCATTAGTTAAATTCTCTAAACCTATAGTGTGCGATCTAACGCCACTAGGAGTAATGTCATTTCCGTATCCAACTGTAGATGAAAAGTTACCACTAACATAATTCCCACTACCAAAAGTACTTGCTCCCGTTGCCCCAATCCAGTTCCCACGGCCAAAAGTATTAGCTATTCTCGCAATTGCTTCGTGATTATTGGAATCTCCAACTACAAAAGAATTATATCCAGAACTTACATTTTCTCTCCCAAAAATTGACCCAGACTCAGCATAGTTATCATTAAACTGCCCAATATTAATTGCATTAATGCCTGTAGTTCCGTTATTGTGACCAAGCTCCGTATGACCTAATCTTCTGTGGATTTTAATAAACCAATTTTTAAGTTGCCCACTTATCTGATCCCCACACTGATCAACCAGAGACAATCTCCAAGTACCTGTGCCTGCCTCGTCCTTAAACACGGTATGATCTCTTTCATAATTAATTCCCTCGAAATGGTCATAAACGGTCGAGGTGGTGCCCTCTGGGGATTTTAATTGTATTACTAAGCCATCTATATTACTCTTCTCCTTGAAGTCTCTTTCTCCATGAGGAAAGCCAAGCGAGCCAGTGATAGGATCAAGGGAACCCGGGATTTTATCTTTGTTCTCAGAGTAGTCTGCTATATAGTTAACCCCAGACCAAGTTCTCAAAAAGTCTCCAGTTTTGTATTCAGCTATCTCAAAAAATACCTGAACTTTTTCTACGGGATAATAGTTAAAGATACTCTGATTATCAACAGGAGGAGGGTATGCGCCCGCAGGCCCATTGACGTAAATATTATCATGAAGGCCGTCTGCCTCAATTTTAGACTTGTTCTCAACAGGAATATCCTTACAAAGATTTTGATCAGAATCATATCTAACTATATCCAATCCAGAATTTACAATATTACCATATACATATAAAGCGTCCTGAGATGTTCTAGTGGGGTCATCCTCTCCATGAATATAAACATTCCCCCTAAAATCTACATCATTTCTAAAGTATTTTAATCCATGTATTTGTTCATCTCCAGTGGTGGACACAAAATCTCCAGCCTGCTTAATATTATTTAATAAATTATTTCCGGTATTCCCTCCACCAAAAAAAGACAACTGCTTGTTCTTTACAGGGGTATCCTGAGTAGCGGTTATAAATAAATCATCAGGCTCTATGAAGCCTGTATAATTAGCTAGCTGTGATATTTTTCTGTTTCCGGCCATCGTTTAATTTACACCATTTTGTTACCTTAAAGAAATGGGGGTATCAGAATCCTCCATAGTAACCATAAAAGGTTGGTCTTCTTGAAAAATTAAAAAATTATGCTCTTGAGCAACAGGTTCTCCCGCCCCCTCTATAAAAAATCCATTAGTCGGAGTCACCTCAAACGTAAAATCAAATGTCGCCTCAAGCATATTATCTATAGATAACGAATAATTCTGTGAGACTAATTTTGCTCCTCGAATTTTATATATTATGAAATCCAACCTCTGAGAATCCTCGTTTTCGTTTCCAAAATATTTTGGGTCTTTATATATAGTCTCCTTGATTAACGTATCCTCACATACATCCTCTGGGATGTCTTTGTTGTCTCCTATTGCGCCTATAAATTTGCCCCTTTTAGTCTTAACCGTATCAGGACAATCCCCACTCCAAGTATGTTTTGATAGTTCAGACTGAGGGGTGAAAATCTCTTCTTTAAAATATTGACCGTGGCCCGGTCTTACATTTGGCTTAACAAATTTCTTTTTTAAATTTAAATTAAAATCATATTTTTTATCATTAGCAAACATATTGTGTGTTTCGCCTTGTAATAATTTATCGACAATTAATGTAAAAGATACGCTAGAAACTTGAGGGAATTTTAATTTTCTGTCGCAAACATATCTTGATCCAAGCTTATACAAATCCTCTCGCTCTAGAGGAACTCCTATCTCAAAAGATTGTATATTAACACTATTATCATCATTTAATAATTTAGCTCCCCCAACATTTGGATTTTGTAAATTCAATACTACATCCCCGGGCAATAAAGCGTTAATATGTTCAGGATATATAAAATCATTTGCTATTATATTATACTTTGGCCTATCTTTTATATCACCCGTTTTTCTATTGACCGCAGGAATATCATGATAGATTGGCTTGACGGCAGAGACATTAAATTCATTTATTTTTCCACTAGCGAAAGATACCACCTCAAGTGACCATTTTGCCATAGGATCACTATTCATAAAAGCGCCAAGATCAATTAGTCCACGATCTTCATCATCCCAGAACAACCTTTCATTGACCACACGAAATCTTTTCGCTCCGTAGCCTTCTCCATATTCATGAATCATCTTCCTGACCTTTCCGGCAGAATTTTCTTTAATTAGATACAGCTCCATTTCCGCAAGGGTTATATCTGCGTCTTGGTAGAAAACTCCCGCGTCATCAAAAACTCCTATACTTATGTCTATATTAATTTTTAAATGCTCCTCTTCGTTATCACATTCTATAGTATCTCTATTTAAGGAGGTCGGTAAAGAAACATCAAATTCAAAAGAGGTAGGCTCTGACATAGAGTTACAAAATGTTCTTTTTTCTTGGCATTCAGGTTGAATAAGTATTAAAGCGTTATCCTCTTTGTCAAAAATATATTCTTCTGATTGGTCTTGATTAGCTGCATCGTATACTTTTATCGTTTGATTTAGGCCAAAGTTATTAGATGGATTACTGCTACCCACTCTAACCATATTGGCAAGGCAGCCTGTGAATGTCTGCACGCTGGATATTCCTCGTGTTATGTTCTCTGCTTCGTTTTGCCTATCGAATTTAAGGTTAGAAGAGGACCAAGATACTCCGGCAGAGGGGTAGCCTCCAACTGCAGCAGAGGCCGTGTAGCTGGTTAAGTAAGAATTCCCGAACCCAAGTATATCATAATCCTTAAAGTCATACAATTTTACATCCTCAGGGCACTCGTAATCTTGAGTCGCCGCGCCTATAGAATCAACAAATTGATTAGATCTATATTCTTCAGCATATATATGGGTGGAAAACTCTTGATGAACTCCATTTCTATTAGATAATATAAAAAATAAATTCCTATCTTCTACAGTTTTATCATAAAAGTTTTTGATTGCAGAATAATCTTCTTTATGAGAAATATGAAAACCGCAATGCCTTTCATTAAATGAATTAGTTAATAAATATTCAAAATTTAAGTTTACCTCTGGTTGAGATATTACTTTTCTACCTGCGAAATTAAATGAATCTATTTGCTTTAAGTCTTGCCTGTCGAAGGTAAAGTCAAAATCTGCAGACTGTACACGGTTGAATTGATCCATCATACAGTAGTTATCCTCCCCAGTGTGCGGAGAGAACGCTGGGGACGGGCCAATCAATAAACCTGCAGACTCATATGATACCTTTCCTTTCACTCTATAAATTACACAACAAAAAACACTCCCGTAGGAGTGTTTTTGTGTTAAAGGTTATAATCCTTAGGATTAAGGATGCTTTGGGATCGATGTGCTGTGTGAACCAGAGATAAAAACTCCATTCTCTGTATCCTCTGGACCACCAACTTGGGTGGAGAAGGTGAGATCTACCGTTTTGTTTCCACCGATATCAGAACTAAAAGATTCAGAATCAAGAAGCGCGCCCTTAATTTCAAAAGTCATTGTCGTAGAATTATCTGATGGATCTTTCATTTTTACCTTAAGATCTCTTTTAACTTCATTGTCAATAAGAACAGCCAAGTTACCAGTTCCAATGTCTGCCACTAATGCATTCATAGTGAAAGACGCATTCAACGGAACGTCGGGAACTCGAACATAAGGAAACACACTACCTAATCTTTCGATTGGGGTACGAGACATTGGAACAGAAAAGTTAACACTCTGAACGTGAAAAGACGTTCCGCTATCTTCTCCCGAAGTATTTACAATTAATCCAGCATCTGAAGGAATCTGCAACTCAAGGTCTCCGGGACGAAGTGCCGCAAGCCCATGATCTCCAGTAGATCCATCAGGAAGACTGAATTCTCTATTAGTGATAGGGGTGCCGTCTTCAAGGGTAACTCCGGGGATTTTAAGGCCAGTTGTGCCTTCGTCAGCTTTCATATTGAAGCCCTCAATCGTGACGCTTGCGCTAGGAATACTTCCTACTGAAGCCTCTATGGAGTAATCCGACAAGAAGCCGTTGCCTAAAGAAATAGTAGTTTTTGTATCGTCGCCATCTGTATTATCTGCGACATCAGCACCTTCCTGAACGGTTTCGATGAAAAAGTTCGAGCCCACAGTGTCGTTAAGGTGATTTTTGATTGCATTGGTGCTTCCATCTACCACAAACTTAAGAAGTTCTTCATTTCTGCCATCTATAGGGTAGTAGTTAAAATCTAACGATACTGTTGGGGATTCTGTAATAAGTGCATCTAGTCTTGCCAATCTGCCAAACTCATTTACGTCCGTACGATTAATAGTAAAACTATAATTCGCACTCTGTACACGTGTTAACTGTTGGACCAAGTTGCCCTTGTTTGGGGCATGCTTTCCGTCTACTCCTGTTACGTCTGTTGCGTCGCCACTTCCTGCTCCGCCTGCGCCAGTAAAATGAAAGCCCGTCGCATTGGGGCTTACAAATAGCGCTTCACTTTGATAAATAACTCTGTTTCTAGCCATATTAGATTATTCCTTTATTTAGGGTCATGTAACTTCTTTTACAATTTTTTTTGTTTTTTGGGAAATTTTAATTCCCAAATAGGGCTCTTATGACTTTTTTAATATATTTAATATGTATATAATTATGTATTATATCCTAGGATATCTGTACTTTATTACTTCAAAATCTAAAAATCCTACAAATAAATTATCTATAATGACTTTCCTTAAATTATCAGTCATTCTTGAGGCTCCGACTTTTTGTATCATGAATATATCATCTTTGTGTTTTTCTTTTAATAAATCATAATTGTATACAGCATCTTGGCCGCCAGCATAATCACCAGATTTTAAATCACCAAACTCATTTAAAGGAAAATCTTCAAAAGATATTTTATTAAAAACTTCGTGGCTAGCGTCAGAAAACACAGACAGTACTCCATCTAATCCGTATAAGTTTTCCGCAATTACTGCAGCTCTAAAGTAGGTCGTAGTTTTATCTTCTCCCCCAAAAGAAAACGGATCATTTTTTGAGCCATCATTCGATATAAATACAGCAGGGACGGTTTGGTCGTAGGGAGGTATTCCTGAGATTTGGTCAAAAAACCTACTATTTACCCTATGATTACTTTCTATTATAAGGTCTTCTTCGTTTTGGTCGGTGACGTATATACTAAAATCTTTCACAGGAAAAGTCCCTGTCAAATTTTGATCTACGCCAACACTAGAGTCCATGATGGCCCTACCATTTTGAAAGTCTAACTTTAACCCACTTTCCCCCCGCTCAATAAAATTACCATTATTATAAACCCCAGAAGGAATTTCTGCGCCATCTATACTAGAATCAGTAACCCACTGCTTGTATGGAGAAGAGTATGGTGATGCGTCCATAAGTCTATCATCAGGAGTGTGATAGTATTTTCCTGTAATATTAGAGTATGCCTCTCCCTTGCTCAATAAATAATTATCAAACCATAAAACGAAACTGGTTGTGACCTCATGCTGGTATGTTACTTTCATATTGATTGAATTTTTGTTGTAAACTTTTTTATTATATTAGATATATATTGTGTGTTTTTAAACCTACCCCTACCTAAATTAGATTTTATTTGAACCGCAGAACCAGACCTACTTTTAGAAATTGTGCTTGATCCTTTATACAAATAGCTTCCCAAACCAGACATACCCAACTCAATTCCCTGAAGCCAACTTCTACTACTCGCCCAAGGCATCGGCGAAATTGTAAACAACTCTTCTTTTGAAGGGTACTGTATTTTAAATATAAACCTTCCTTTATTCACGCTTTCATAGGAAACTATTATTTTTTCAAGCATTGATCTGATTGGCGCTATAGGATCTTCGCCTTTCTCGAAGCCTATAAAAGTAAAAAGATTTCCATATCCGCCTAATGTACCACTTATGTTTTCTGCTTTAGACCCCATCTCTATTTCTTTAGTGACTGGGTGAGAATTAAATTCTGCAACCATTTCCCTTTTAGCTTCATTAACTTTTTTATTGACCTCCTTTAACGCAAACTCTCTAAACTTTTTTTGTTTCCCAATTTGTTGCTCCACCATTCTGGATATAATAATCTTTGAATTTGGTTGCATTATTGTCCCCTACGCAGTATGAATGAATAATAGTCTGGGTCAAATATTCCCTGTGGTCGAGCATCACTGCTAAAAATAAATTTTTCTCCATCAATCTCTGCTCTTTTCGCGCCCTTTACGAAATTATTATAGTCTTCTATAGTAACAGTGATTTTCACCTCTCCCTCAGACAGCTCTGCCCCGACGCTGGTGCCCGGAAGGTTTGTTTCGTTCTGTTGATTTGCATAAGCGATCCTAGCCTTTATTCCGCTCTTGACTGGGCTATACTCCACGGAAGTTGCGCCGTTGTTCGCCATGCCATATACAGAGTTAAAAGTAGAGTCCGTAGACACTACAATTTTTTTAGCCTCCCTTAATATTTCTATCTCCCGACCAAAGGTGTCGTGCAATAAGCGAAAGCTCTGCTTTATCTCTCTTTTGTCTTCTTCTGAAAATAGTCCTGCCATACAACATATATACACATTAAACATAAAATCGTGTAACTATAACAGGAACAAGGTTTAAGGAAAAAGGTATACTATGAATCCAAAAAATTTATTAAAAGATAATTTAGACAGAAATGTCAAGGAGCTCTTTAAAGGCTTCTTAAATACAATAGAAGATTTGCATGCAGATCATCAGCGAACTTTCGCTAAACTAAGAAGCGCACTGCCAGAAGATTATGAATCAATTATAAACATGGCAGATTATTTTGACTACGACAAGCTACAGTATATCCGAAAAAGGATTTTAGATGTAGGGAATGAATCACTACGAAAAAATGATTCTGAATTAGAAAAAGTTAATTTAAAATTTGAATTCAAACAATAGTATATATAATGGCACAAAAAGAAATATATAGTTTTACTACAGAAATCAATGAAAGCAAAGAGGTTTCTGAAGTTAAAAAAGAAAAGAACAAAGCCACAGGCAAGCTTGAGGAAGTAACTATTTCAAAAAAAATCCAAAGCCCAACAGAATACAGGATCGTCATAAAACAGCCAACAAGAAGACAAATGGAAGAGGCGGATATGGAATATAGTATTGAAATGAGTAAATGTATTAAAAAAGGCATTCTCACTAAAGCTATGTTAGCTAAAAAATACTCCGACATTGGAGGCATGATGACCGAAGACGACGCACTGCGATTAAATAAAAACTACGCAAAGGTTGGAGAACTTCAAACAGACTATCAGAGGCTTAGCACTAAAAATAAAAGGACAGAGCAAGATAACGAAAAAGTTAGATCTACGCTTATAAAATTAACTGAAATAAGACAAGATATTATAAATTTAGAAACTGCATATTCTTCCCTGTTCAATCACACAGCAGACACAAAGGCTCAAAATAAGGCCATACTCTGGTACATAGTAAATCTTAGTTATTTTTACAAAGATGATAACTCAGCGAGCCCCGAGCTAAATGCTCTTTTCGAAGGGGTATCTGCAGACGAAAAGCTGGAGCAATATTACCTATTTGACGAGGAGGGAAAATCTGATATATTTAATTCAGTAAAAAATAAACTCTCTACATTTATTAGTTATTGGTTTTTTAGCAATGGGGCAGAAAAAGAAGATTACGATTCTCTTAACGAAGAAATAGAAGGGGAGTCTGAAGAAGATGCAGAAGAACCTGCAGAAGAACCCGCGAAAGAGGCAACAGAAGAGCCCGAAGAAGAGTCCGAAGAAGAGCCCGAAGAAAAGCCAGTTATAGCAAAACCAAAAACAAGTCGAGCGCAGAAAAAAAGACCCACAAAACCTAAAGGGTAAAACATGTGGACACTGACCCCAGTTTACTAAGAAAAATTTTTAGAGATATAACTTATGGTTATTCTCAAGACTCATACAGTAATAAACGTGTCTACATAAAGCACCTTACGACCCATGATCAGGTGGAGCTCGAAGAGGTTAAGGATAAATATCTCCAAGAAGCTATTAATCGAGGCATACCCACAGAAGAGGAAAACCTTAATTTACTAATAGAAAATCAAGATTGGGACAAAAATGACGATGAATTTATTTTTGAAAAAGAAAAGTACTTAAATAGTTTAATTGCTAATAAAAAGCACATAGGATTAAAGTCTCAAATTGATGAGCAGAATAAAATTATAGAAGACGTCAGTAAAGAGCTTGGGGAGAAAAAAATACAAAAACTAGAACTACTGGGGCAAACCGCAGAAAAATATGCCCGTGAAAGAGTGAACGATTTTTATATACTAGAAGCCTTTTACCTAGATAAGGAAATGACAGAAAAGGTATTTACAGAAGAAGAGTATGACAATATAACGAGAGATGAACTGGTTAGGGTTGTCAACCTACATAATAAATGGCATAATACATTATCGGAAGAAAATATACAAAAGCTAATACTAGAAGACTTTTTCTTTGCTTATATGCCTTTCTGCGAAGATTCTACCCAATTTTACGGCAAGCCTGTTTGTAGCCTCACACAGCACCAAATCAAACTAATAGTATACAGTAGGGTATTTAAATCGATCTTTGAAAAACATAATAAAATCCCAGAACACATCAAAAAAGATCCCGGCGCATTGCTTGACTTCGCTAATTCTTCCGATAAAAATCAAGAAGATCTATCCAAGCACGAAGACAAAAGGGGGGCGACGACTGTCTTTGGCGCTAAAGAAAAAGATTACGAATACATGGGTATCGATAAAGAGGACCAAAAGAAAGGAGTTTCCTTATATGACGCCGCCAAAAAGAAAGGCGGATCCTTGGACATGAACGATCTCATTGATATTATGGGCGCAAATCCAAAGTAAGTATATTTCGTGTAAATTACTCATAGCTTATGAGTACATTTCGTCTACCAGTTGAACAAGTTGGGCTTGAGCAGTCAATCCAACGCGCCATGCGTAAATTTCAGAACAGTCCGCTGAAATTAAATATAAATGATAAAAATTTTACCCAACCGCTGGGAAGAATTACGGCTTCTGCAGACGAATTCACTAAATCAATAGAGGCTTCAAACGCTCGTGTTGTCGCATTTGGCGCTTCGGTTGCGGTAATAAATTCAATTCAAAACGCATTCAAGCAACTTGTTGTACAAACCATCCAAGTACAAAAATCTTTGACAGAAATAAACGTTGTCATGAACCAAACATCCTCCAATTTAGATCGCTTCGGGAACAGCCTGTTTGATATTGCGAAAAACACAGCCCAAAGCTTCGATACTGTTGCCACGGCAGCAACAGAGTTTGCGAGACAAGGTTTAAGCATGGAGAAAACTTTAAAAAGAACAAACGACGCTTTAGTTCTTACCCGCCTAACAGGCATGAAAGCTGCAGACGCAGTAAAAGGTCTTACGGCCGCAGTCAATTCTTTTGCGGATGCAGGACTAACCACTGCGGAAGTAATGAATAAGCTTGCTGCAGTTGATATGGCTTTTGCAGTTAGTTCTGACGACTTAATTAACGGCCTGTCAAGAGCTGCCGCAGTTGCGCAAGACGCAGGAATGAATATAGATCAACTAATTGGCTCAATAACTGCAGCGCAACAAATAACCGCACGAGGAGGCGCAGTTATAGGTAATTCTTTTAAAACTATATTTACTCGCATACAAAGACCAGAAACGCTTAAGCAGCTTGAAAAGCTTGGGATTGCAATTAGGGACACAGAGAAAAATGTACTGCCTGCAGTTATGATTGTAGAAAACTTAGCTAAAGCCTATGACGGGCTATCTCAATCTCAGCAGGCAAACACTACTCAGCTTGTCGGTGGAATGTTCCAGATCAATGTTTTAAAGGCCGCGATGAGAGATCTAGCTAAAGAAAATAGCATTACAGCTAGAGCGACAAAAATATCCAGTTCTGCTACGGACGAGGCTATTAAAAAAAATGAACAGTTGAATAAAACTCTGGCAGCATTATCTGCGCAAACCGTGGTTAGCTTACAAAAACTAGCGTCTCAAGTTGGAGAAATAACGGTTGGCCCGGGTATTGAAAAAATATTAAAAGCTGTAAATGGGCTAGCAGAAGGTATATCTGGCATTTTAGACGGAGAAGGTATCGCTAGTGAATTTGCGAACGGATTTTTAAAGGGGCTAGGCAACATCATTAGCGGTCCCGGTGCGGTCTTAATTTTAGGAATTGTTGGCAAATTATTTGTTGATGTGGGTAAATTCGCAACGACTAGTTTAAAAAATTTCATGGGCATGACCTCTGAGGCTCAAAAACAGAAGGCCGTACAAGAAAGTATATTAAATGTCTTAAGAACTAATTCAGATGTTGCCAGTCAACTAATAGGGAAAGGCGTGAGTAAGAGAAAGCAGGAAAAAATTATACTGGACTTAATTGTCCAACAGACCGCAGCCCAAAGAGAGCAACTTAAAATAGCCAGTAGGCTGGCAAAGGTTGCGGTTCGCGCAGGTGCGGATGCGACACTCGTAGTGCCGAGTACAAGAAGAAGGGCTGGAGGCCACATACCAAACTTTTCAAAAGATCAAGAAAGAGCGGGGGCTCTCGCAGGGGGTTACTCTCCGGGGGCGGTTAAAACCATGCAAATGCCGGGACAAGGTGAGGTAATGTATAATACTGCAGAAAGAGTAAAAAAAATGCAGGGCTTTCAGCAACCATTTATCAACCCCCCCTTGTCAAGCAAAGCGGGAAAAAATCATAGACAGACAGCTTTAGAGCAGTACGGCATCGACCCCTACGCATCAAGAGGTTATATCCCAAACTTTAGCAAGCTTAGCCCAAATAAAGCCGTCTCTAAATATGAAACGAATAAAGATTTTGAAAATGCCGTAGCTGACGGCAATGTAAGGATGGATCAAAGGTTTACCGATAAGCTTACGCCAGCTCAATTGATGGCATTTAATAAAGGCAAAGCAAGGTTGCAAGCAAATAAAGACGATACAGAAAGAAGGAGATCAGCTAACGCCGAAATGGAGCTTGCTAAAAGAATTAACATAAATGCGTCCGACAGCAAGGCCGGAGGGCCATTTGCCTCATTAATTCCTACAATAAATTACGCTCCCCAATTAGCTGGTGGAGCTAAAGGGGTTTCGAGCACTTTTAAGATTGGGGCTAAATCATTCCCTTTTATGATGAAGAACCTAATGGCGGCGGGACCAAGAGTACCTCACGTAGAGGGGGTAAGCGGGTATGAAGAAGACATGCTTGAAGAAAAAGTTTCCTCTGAACTTTTTTCTGCATCAGCAAAATATGCAAATGTAATCAGCCCAAAAAATTCTCCAAGAATTGACAAAAGACATATTCAGGCCCAGTTTGAATCCGGACAAGGTGGCGCCGCAGGAGCTCTTCAAGCTGCAGTGGGAGCAGGTTTTGAGTCTGCAGTCGCGAAAGCTTATGGAATTGATAGTGCAAAATCTCAAACGAGTGGAGGGGACTTTGACTTGCACCCCGGAAACGTTAAAGACTCGGGAACATTAGATGCTGTAAATAATTTATTTTTCGGTAGCAGTGGTCCATATAAAAAATTAGACTTCAAGTCTTCACTTAGCATAGGCAACCTATCGAGCATGGCAAAGAAAATCTATAAGGAGCAGCCACAAAAGTATATAAGCGATAGAGATAGAAGAATGCTCAAAGTGAGACAAAAATATAGCGACGTTTTACCCCAAGCAGCAGCGGCCAGCGGAGGGTATATACCAAATTACGCTCAAGATGACCCTCTCATTGACGCCATACAGAGAGAAAAAAACGCCGGATTACCTATCTCTAAAATTAGAGTAAACCAAAGTAATAAACTTAAAAACAACCAGAATCCGGCAGGACTAGCTGTTACAAACACTAGAGATGAGCCCCGAGGATTACGAGACGTCCCCAATTTTGCTGCGTATACTGGACCCAATGCCATCCTTGCGGGAACTGTTTCTGGAAGAAAAAAAGGGGGAGCTTTAAAGGGTAGAGGAGATCAATATGACCAACTAGAAAGCTCTGTTAAAAAAATAATTGATAGAATCAACAAGTTCAGCAGAAATAATGAACGTCAGCAAAAAAGATCTGCAGTTAATGCAATAAGTAACGAATCAAAAAAAGGCAGATTGACTCAGGCCCAAACTAAAGAAGCTTTCAAACAACTCGGGTTCAACAAAAAACAGACGAAAGAAGCTATGAGGCAAGTTGATCTCGCGAGAAAAAGAGGAGGCATGGGTGCAATGAATCCCAATACGGGAATAGGCGCTGGCGCTAGAATGAACACTATGCTCGAAGGACAAGGCGGCATGATGGCAATGATTGGGCTACCTATGATTGGCGGAGCTATAGATCAAATAGCATCTTCGATTACAGGAAACAAATCAAGGTACGATATGTCTGCAGGAGAAAGGTTTTCTCAAAATTTTGGAGGACGCGCAGCCACAAATATAGCAACAGGAGGTATGATGGGCGGCATGGTAGGAGGTATGGCTCTCAAGGGGACCATGCTGGGAATGAAAGGGGGGCCACTCGGAATGATAGTCGGGGCTGTGGCCGGGCTTGGTGTAGCCGCAGCACAAAGCGCTTCCGATATGGAGCTAAGTCTAGAAGACCTAAGTCAAGCTTCTCAGGAAGCTTCGGCATCGATAAACAATATGAATCAAATTCTAGATGGTTTTGTAAACCTAACTGGCAAAGAAACTAAAGAGCAACAGAAAGAAAAAATTGTGGCAGCGGGAAAAGACACTGCCGGCAAGTCCATATCAAAAAAAGGCAATGAGGCCTTATTTCAAAAACTAGGAGTACAAGGAAATTCGCTAAGTTTTGTAGATGCGCTAAAGAAGGTTAATCAAGGTTCTCCAGATGACAGAATTTCCTCGCTGAATGATCTCAGGGGAGCATTTACTAATAAAGAAGAAGCTGGCTTGAATAGAATCAACCTTCAGTCCACCTTAACAAAAAGAATGGAAGAAGTGGACGCGCTGGATTCGTGGAAACTTGCTGGCGGAACTCAAGAAAAAGTGTCTGGAGGCCTTCAAGAAGAATTAATGAATGAACTCGGGGGAAGCCTAAGTCAAGAACAGTTAAAAACACTAGGGGATTACGCAAGGAGCGATAAGATGAAGGATTTTGATGGTTCTTTGGGAGATGGATTTTCCAATGAAACAGTTAGCATGGACATTGCAAAAATGATGGGATTCGAGGACGGCTCCCAAGCATTTGAAGACGCATCCGATGCAATGGAAGATATTTTTGACGAAGGAGGAGCAAAACAATTTATGGCAGCCTTAGAAGGTGCCGCTGGCGCTTTTGAAGAATTAGATGACACAGCGAAAGATACAATTAAAATTTTAAGAGACCGAAGAGCAGAATTTGCCAAGCAAGCCCGAGCAAATCGACTTTTAACACAATCTATGGAGCTAACGGCAAACGAAATGAAAGGGGACAATAAAATAGCCGATATGTCAAGAGCTTTATCCCAATCCTACGACAGCCTGAGTGATACAGTTAAGCAAAGAATTCAAAGAGAAAAAGAGAACGCAAAGTTATCTCTAGAAAACTCTACCCACCTTAAAAAAGTTTCCGCACTAAACTCAGCAAGAGCGTCAGTTCTGAATGGCTTATTGCCCAAACTACAAGAGCAGGCGGCAGAGCAAATTGACCCAAAAGATATTAAAAAGTTAAGAGAAGAAATAGAAAATGCTGACGAAGAAAGATTAATGCAAATATTACAAGATAATAAAATTTTATCTGATATAACAAGCGTAGATGAAGACATCCTACAAGACGGCACAGACGTTGCTGATGCAAAAGAGCAAATTGTCGAAGCCCTTAAGCATCAAAATAAATTAATTAACTCTGACAATAGAATTCAAGATGAAATCATATCTCTTGACGAAGCACGAAAACAGGCGACAGCAGAACTTAATGAATCGATAAGGTCTGTAAATAGTAAAATAAATTCGAGAATGAATGAGCTCGATCTAGGCTTTGCGCTAGGTAAAGGCGGTAGTCTCGAAACCCAAGCAGCAAACAAAAGAGATGAAATGGATAAGCGTTTTAATATCCAAGGGGGCAGAGTTCTTAATCCGGGCCAAAATCCATTTCAAGAACAAATGAGAGTCGCGAATATTGATCAAAGAATTGCCGAAAGAAATAATAAGCTTAAAAGTAAACAAACTTTGGTAGACTTTGAAAAACAAATGCTAAATGCGTTGCGAGATAAAACGTGGCAAGTAACAATGCAAACCAATACATCTGCACTACAATCACTTACATCTGCGATACTACAAGAGCAGTCTAAAGAAGAAATTGGAGCACTTAATAAACTAGGCAATTTGCCGAGCACAAACGCTCTAAACACCGCAGAAAGTCTGCTTCGGGACCAACTCTCCCTAGCAAGAATAAACTCAAGTACCTCACAGACTGCACTGAATAACCAGCGGACTGGGGGCATTCAAGGAGGACAAAGCGGCTACGAGAACCTCGATTCAGGAGGAACTCACTCTTCCTTTAGCGGGCAGACAATGATTTATTCGGACCAAACCCCCGAACAGCTCGAGGCAGAAATTGCAAAATATGCAAAATTAGCCACAGAGATTAACAATGAGCTAAAAGAAGTAGTTCGACAAAAAGATGAAAGAGTCTCCTTAGAAAAAAAACTCGCGCCCGAAGGTTCAATTTCACCAAAATTAAAAGCGCTTGGAGTAACAAGCCTACCAACAGGTAGATCACTAAACGGACTCCCAAACCATACACCGACAGGAATGAACAAACCATCGTACGCAGCCGGAAACTACAGCTTTCAATCTGCAGCGCCAACGGGCAATATAGCACAAAATCAGTCTGAATTTGTAAAAACCTTCTCTGAAGTTCCAGAAAACCTTATTCAAGGACTTAGGTCCCTAGGGGCACTACAAACTACAGGTAAGCTTAGTAGAGAAGATATGAGTAGCAGCATTACAGACAGAATAAAATCAGGCAAATCTGCTAATATTAACATACCCAAAGGGGGCGCGTTAGATGCGATGGATCAAATGGTAAAAAGGTTTGAGACAGCAGTGGTTGCAGGAAATGATTTTCAAAACTACAGGTCTGCAAATTCAGCATCTGGTAAAAGCGAAAAAGATTTACTAGCAGACTTTCTTCAAACGCAGGCTCAAGGGCAAGTCAAAGTTAAAGAATTCGCTGATGCATTGACTTCCGCAACGATTTCTGTAGCAGAAAATAGTCAAGAAGCAGATTTGCTCGATGAGGAGTTCAAGAATCTTAAAGACTCTATAGCCCGCGCAAACGACCCACTAGTTCAACTTGCTAAAGGTTTTGAAGCACTTGATTTCCAAATCGCTAATGCAGAAGCTAAAGGTAACTTTTCTGAGGCAGCTCAATTAAGAATGCAGAAACAAAATCAATTCGACAAGCTAGGCCCTTCAGCAAAAATGAAAGTTGGCGGAATGACTGGGTATCAAAGCATGTCCGCAGGAGAAAACTTTATGCAGGGCATGCAGTCTATAGAGATACCCACAGAAAATCAATTTTTTCAAAAACTAGGACATGATCTTCCTCGAACATTTGCCGACAACATGGCAACAGCACTAACAGAAGGTCTCGCAGGAATTAAATCTTGGGATGACGCACTGCATGAAGTAGCGATGGGATTTTTAAATACTTTGCAACAAGCATTAAATCAAAGAATCGCAGACCAAATGTTAGGCTTCATGAATCAAGGATTAAATTCTTTATTTGGAGGATTCTCTAAAGGAGGTGTTGTTAGAAGAAATTCTGGTGGCTTAGTTGAAGGAGGAAGCGGAACAAAAGATGACGTCCCTGCAATGTTAAACTCTGGCGAATATGTAATAAGAAAAGCCGCAGTAAATAAATATGGAACTGAATTTTTAGGATCACTAAACCAAGGAACCACTCAAAAAAGAAATACCGGGGGCTTCATAGCTTCTGGCATTGACGGTCGTGTGGACATTCAGAGGGAGGAGTTAGGTCGTATACCTAGTCACGGCAAGGTTGCACAAAATCCTTCTACCCTGCCAGAGCAAACAGGAGAGGGTGGGTATTTATTACCATCTAGCGGTGAAGCCGGAAGATTTATAGCAGGAGAAATAAAAGGCAGAGAAAACCTATTGACTTTTGCCAACCAAGGAGCTACTTCAGGAGCCAATGACATAATTTCTTCATCAGGAGCAATTGACGAATTTGGACAAACCATGTACCAAGGCCAAGGATTAAATATGCAGCTGGAAGATGAAAGCATGAGGTTGTCAGGAGTTGGACTAAGACAGAGCCCCGTCGCAGATGAAGTGCTGCAAGCAAAGCAACAAGCTCTTGACGCAGTGGCAGCCTATGACTCAAATGTCAAAGCCCAAGCAGACTACCGAACTGCAAAAAGGAAAGCAATTCAAGGAGCGATTAAGGGAGCCTTAATTAGTGCCGCAGTTAGCGCCGGCATGAGTCAACTCTCAGGAGCAATGCAAGCCAGCGGAACTGCAAAAAGCGCAAACACAATAAACGTCGCGGATGCGGGAGGGCTAGACGCGTACAACGCAGCGAACCCAAACAATACATTAACATCAGGAGACCTATACATGAAAGGAGGGGCGCCCAACGTAGGCAAAGCTACAAGCAAATTAAACTCATACGGAATCCAAGCAGGACAAGAGCGTTCTTATGTTCAACAAACCCAAAGCGGACTAGGGACAGACAACTTTACAACAACGAGAGGATCTACTAGCACATTTTCAAATTTCTTTTCTAGAGGAGCGTCAACAGCAAATGCTGCAGGAGGAGCTCTCGCCAACATAGGAATGCAAGCGAGCCCCATGGGCGTAGTTTCTCAAAAACAAACGTTTTGGGGAGGAAATGTAAAATCCCCCCAAAGCTTCACAAGCGTCAGAGGGCCCTCGAATAGCATGAGGTCAATAATGTCCTCACAGAGCACTTCTTGGACTTCTGATTTAGGAAATTCATATTCTGGATTTCAGAGCGTAAACCAAGCACAAAATACGACTTGGGACGCGAAAGCCTTTGGAAACGCATCTAATCGTGGCGCAAATACTAGAAACTTAGCTAGACAAGTCGGGACGCAACGAAGAGCAGCAGGAGGCAGAATATCTTCAAGTAAGGTGCCAGCTTTGCTTACTGGAGGAGAGTATGTAGTAAACAAAGACGCAGTCAAAAAACACGGACTTTCTTTCATGAACTCTGTGAATTCTCAGAGCTTGAACAAAGGAGGAAAAGTCAAGGGCGCAAGCATGGGGGCGTCACCTCTAGAAGATCAATCGACCATCCTTCAACAAATCCTAGAAACCCTTCTAGAACAAGGGGCACAAGAAGAAGCCAGAGCAGAACAAATACAAAACTTAACAGAAAAATCTGAATCCACAGTTAATAATAATACTACTCAAGAAATTAAAACAAAAGGAGAAAGCCAAATAAAAGTATTAACATCTATTCTAGAAGCAATTAAAGAACAAAACACAGAACTTCCAGCACAAATATCAAATACTTTACAAAATTCTAATATAATAAATAATTCTACAACTAATAATAGTGCTAATTCATCTCAATCATCCAATAGTTCTAATAGCACTATAAACAGTACATCTAATTCTTCAACATCTAATAGCTTTGTAGATAATACAACTATACAAAATAATTTATTAGGAGAAATACTAGAGACTCTAAAATTTCCATCTGCTGGCCCAGCTCCGGCAACCTCCACAAGTGCAGGCGGCGGGGCGAGCGGAAGCAATGTAAACATCACGGTCAATGTAGACTCCAAAGGAGGCGAAATGGGAGGAGGAGCAGAAATGACAAACTCTTCTTCCAGCGGAGTTAATAGCGTCACCAAAGATAAAGCCGCCGAACTCGCCTCACAAATCAAAAGCGCCGTCATAGAAATTATCACAGAACAACAAAGGCTTGGTGGCATACTTAGAAAAAAACCGTAAAAAAGTTATTATTATGAGTCAAACAGATGAATGATGCTAATTTAAATTACGAACAAAAGTTTTTCATTGAACACTACGCTCTTTCAGGAGTTGTTAGTATAGATGGCGGTTATGAAATTAATGAAGAGCCTTTAAATGTCCTCGGCCATGGTTACTTTGACAGCCTAGTAAACGCACCACTTCAAGGAAATTTTAATATAACTAGAAGTCTAATTACCCGCGACCCTCTATTAAATTATACGGGAGAATGTGGATTTAATGGAGGAATATATTACAATGGAACGAGCTTCGACTTTGTTAGCGGCTACCTTGATCAATACAGCGTCAACTGTTCTATCGGATCAATACCCGAGGTTAATTCTTCTATATCTGTATATGGCAATATTGGTGGCAAGTCTAGAACACTAGAAAAATCAGAATACCAACCTTACGAGAGTAATTTCGCTACGCACGAGACAGGAGAATTTTCAATTTCCTCAACAGGACTGATGACTGGAGTTTTAACCACAGGCATCACTACAGACCCAGACGTCACCAAACTAAACGCTAAAGAAGGAGAGGACTATAAATGGATAGCGCTGACAGGAGATCACCCAGTTCCCGCCACGCCAGTTCTACTCCCAGAAGAAGAGGGAGAAATTATACAAATTCCAGACCAAGGCTCGATTATAATATCTGGATTCGGAACAGAGAGTAACAGGGTACAGAGCTTCACCTATGACCTTACCATACCCAGAGAGCCGATATATGCAGTCGGAAAAGACAGGCCGGTCCAAGTCTCTACTATTCCTCCTTATGAAATCACAGCAAATATACTTATTCATATAGATGACTACGAAGCTAAAAATGTATTTGATTATCTAATCCAACCTCCCCAGCCACACGAAAACGACTTATCTATTTTAGTCCAAAATTCAGATAAAACTTCAACTATAGGAAGGTATAATATCCCCAATGCTAGGCTCGTCGCTGAGAACATCACGGCTGCAGCAGACAGTCAGCTAGAAATTTCATTAACCTATAGAGGATACTTTAATGCCCTAGATGAAACCTTAATATCTGGAGCTCTTTCAGGAAATTATGATATCCCAATAGATTACTGGGAAGAGGAGTGTCGAGAACCTACCATACCAACATATACCCCTACAGCACTTCCGGCGACAGCGCATACCCAAAATTGTTTTACAGCGAACTGGAGAGGGCATGTCATGGATCACGATTATTATCTGGATGTCTCAAAAGAAGATCCATTCTTCAATAATGAAAACAAAATAATCAATAAGCTTTTTATCCCCAACAACGGCAATCCCGGAGTTATATATTCTAAAGAAATTTGCGGCCTAGATCCCGGAACCGTTTATTACTACAGAGTAAAAAGTACAAACGAAAAAGACGAAGAGTCAAGCTGGTCTAACGTTGTCTCTACTATCACCATTCCCACAGAAACCGTAATTACAGGAATTAGCGATTGCCGAGATTCTCCAAATTTTGGATATAGAATAAATTGGAATTCCGTGAAAGGTGCGGCAGGGTATCTTATTGATGTCGCAGATAATGTTAATTTTGAAAATCCAATATATAATGGGAGTCCCGTATCTACCACAAGCTTCCTCGCGGAAAATCTATCTGCGGGAAAAGTATATTATTCTAGAGTAATATCTAAAAACGCATCAGGAGAAAGTGAATACTCAAACATTATTAATCACATTTCTCGAGCACCAAAACCCAATAACCCAAGAGTTATAGATTCTGGCAGAGATTATATGCAAATAGCATGGGATCCAGTGCCCTCAACAGACATATATAAAGTATCTGTCTTTATCGACGGAGCGTCTTCTCCAATAGATGGATATAACAGAAAAGAAACAAACGATACGAGTCTAACTATAAAAGACTTAATAGCAGGAACAAAGTACTATTTTGAAGTTTACGTTGAAAATGATTGTGGAGAGACTAGTCCAACATCCCCAGTAACGCATACCCTTCCTCCCGGAAAAGTTTCAAATATTATCGCGGACGCATGCACGCTATATGGCTTCAGGATGTCTTGGGATAATTTATTTGGAGTTAGCTCTTATGAAGTTGACGTAACGAAATCCTTAAAATCGAATGGAGCCCCAGATTTTTCTCAATCTTTGCAGAATTACAACCCGGCATCAACGACACAGAATTCTCTTATAGTTTCTCAGCTAGAGGCAGGAACACAATACTACTTCAGGGTAATAGGAAAAAACGAGGGAGGCAAAGGGGTATTCTCAGAGATAGGCAGTAAAACCACAATACCTCCCACCCCTCTACTAAATCCGGTAACAGGAAAAGACCAAGACTCATTCAGAATAAACTGGACAGACTCCAAAGGAGCAGAGTCTTACGAAGTAGATGTTTCCATAAAATCAAATAACTTCAACCCAAATTTAGAACTTTACGACTCAAGACAAACTGAAGACTTGTTTATAGACGTTACCGGACTTTCTGCGGGAGAAGAGTATAAATTTAGAGTACGAGCAATTAACGATTGCGGAATATCTGCTAGCTCTGACGAAAATGAGGATTGCGCAAAGCCTGACACCCCAACAAACCTATCTACCTCAAACGTAACGACAAATTCATTAACGCTTTCTTGGGGCGCGGTAACGGAGGCCGACCACTACCTCATTAACGTCTCTGAAACAGAAGGAATGAGCCCAACGCTACCCGCATACAGCGACAAAATACATGCATCAAACAGTATTGATATCGTCGGACTAAAGCAGGACACCCAGTATTACTTCACAGTAAAATCTGTTAAAACAGATTGCGGAACCAGCCCTCCCTCCAATACTCATACTGAGATTACTGCGAAAAAAACTAAATTCAAAGTAGCTCTCCCTGCAACAGACTGTACCCTGTATGGCTTTACGGCAAACTGGGAAACTGATCCAGATACAGAATCATACGAACTAAACCTATCAACGAGTCCATCATTCAGCTCTTTCGTTTCTCCATACAACACAAACTTTCGCACTACGAGCAATAAAGAAGTAATATCCAACCTTTCTGCAGGAACAAGATATTATTACAGGCTGAGAGGGCACAATCAGCACGGGCATTCGGATTATTCTAGTACCATAACAGTTTTAACATTGCCTTCGGAGCCACAGGTTTCCATAAGCGAAGAGACTGCCTCGTCTTTCAAAGCTTCATGGCCTGCAATTCAATCAGCAACAGCATATGAAGTTGATTTGTCTAAAAATCAAGACTTTAGTACCTTCATAGAACCATACGAAGATTTTGAAATCTTGACAAATGAAATTGTATTTCTAAATTTAGAAAAAGAAGTACAGTACTATGTTAGGGTTAGGGCAAAAAATGAAGGATGTGGAACAGGAAACAACTCTACAGCGAAGAGCGGCACGACGAAAGGCATACCCAGTCCCCCTGCAGGATTAACAAAAAGCGTATGTACCTTAGACGGGTTTACCGTGTCTTGGTCCGCGGATCCCCTAGCAGATTCTTACAATTTAGTTGTATCTGAGGATGAGTTTTTTAATGATTTCATTAACCCTTATAATTTAGGCTACAGAACAACAAGTCTCTTAAAAGTAATTACTAGTCTCGATTCTGGCACAAAATACTATTACAAAGTAAGATCCATTAGTCAATATGGAAACTCTCCATTTTCCTCGACCTCTTCTACGACCACTCCACCACCCGCACCAACAGTTTCTATAATATCAAAAACTGCCACCAGTATAACAGTATCTTGGAATGCAACAAAATCTGCAACAAAATACGAAATAGATTATTCTGACGATAACGGCACTAGTTATACAACTATAGAAAACATAACCTCAACACAGCATACCATAACGGGTCTGGATGAAAATAAAGACTATAAAATTTTAGTTCGAGCGGGTAATGAAGATTGTGGTTTTGGTCAGAATTCTTCAAGCAAAGATGGCTCCACTGGAGACATACCAAATGTCCCGGGAGGGGTAAGCACCTCAAACTGCATTCAGGGAGGGTTTCAAGCTAACTGGCAGAGCCAAAGTAATGCGACCTCCTATCAGATAATATTATACAAAGATGGAGTACAGATTACGTCTGTAACTGTTCCCGCTTCAGCCAATTCACATAATTTTAGTAATCTAGAAGACGGAACGCAATATACTTATAAAGTAAAATCAATTAATGAATTTGGTAGCTCACCCCTATCTTCAGCAGTATCTGTGACCACTAAGCCTCCTGCACCAAAAAATATTTCTGTATCAAACTTATCCAGCAACGCTTTTGATTTAAGCTGGGACACGGCACTTTCTTCCACTGAATATGATATTGATATCGCAACAGATTTAAATTTCAATAACATTACTCAAAGCCTTTCAAGCACGACAAATTCAAAATCAATAGAATCTCTTACGCCTAATACAGCTTTTTACATAAGGATTCGGGGATCAAATGCGAGCTGCGGAGATGGAGAATATTCTACTGCGAAACTCATACAGACCCCGAATACAACTCCATCAAAAATAACCCTTTCTTCTGCGTCGGATTGTACATATAGCCAAAGCCTAGGATATGGATTTTCAGTTAACTGGCAAGCAGAATCGAGCTCAGATAAATACACTGTCGATATATCTGAGAGTAACGACTTTACCCCTCTCGTATCGACCTTTAACACTAATTTAACAACTCAACCATTCGTTGGGCTCAAAGCGGGAACACAGTATTTCTTTAGGGTAAAGGGGGTCAACGATTCGGCTTCGGGAGAATACTCTGATACCGGATCAAAAACCACAATTCCCCCTGCGGTGGAGAACTTAAGTTTTTCAAATATAACTTGCGGAGGATGCGTAGATATATCTTTTGATGCGGCCCTAGGAGCGCTGAGCTACGACCTGTATATAGCAACAGATAACACGTTCTCTACCTTATTTTCAAATTATGATCCTAAAAATTTATCAACTACCTCAACACAAGTCTGCGGGCTGTCTAAAGGAGTGGAGTATTTTGTCAAAATTATTGCAAAAAATGATTGTGGAGATAGCTTAGATAACTCTTCCTCTTTTCTGACCCCTCCAAGCCCTACGGTAGCAAGGCCTGCGACCTCTGTGACTTCGACGCAATTTGTCGCAAATTGGGATCAAGCCTCCTTAGCAACGCATTATTTTATTGACGTAGCCACAGACAGCGCTTTTTCAAATATTTTAACCGCATACGACAAGCTAAGAGTTTCAACCACCTCAAAACAAATAGAGGGGTTAACAGGGCCTAGTTATTACTACAGAATATATGCAGCAAATGAGTCGGGATATTGTAATCCCTCAAACAGCCAAGCTGTACAAATGGTCCTTGGCGCCCCATCTACAGCACCATCAAGTGGGCTGACAAAAGACTGTTCTATTTCTGGAGGCACCTCGAGCTCAGTAGGGGCAGGGTTTACGGCAAACTGGAATCAAGATACTGCCTCAGACGGCTATTACTTAGACGTAAGCAATAGCTCTAGTTTTATTACTTTCATTGATGGGTTCGATGGAAAAAAAATAGAGGGAGCATCCACAACTAGCGCAATAGTAGATGGAATTGCTACTGGCAGAATTTTTTATTACAGAGTAAGAAGTTATAATAGTTCCGGAGAATCAGCAAATTCAGACATAAGACAGGCGCTAACTCTTCCATTTAGGCCACTATTAACCGCGCAAACGGAAGTTCAGTCACAGTCAGTTAGAACTAATTGGGTACCGGTTTTTTCAGAAAATTTAACATCCTCCTCTCAGCAAGCTTCTTCTTATAAGGTAACTTATTCAACGAATGCCAATATGAGCAATCCCATAAAACAAGATCAAGTTACAACTTCTGCAAGCTACGTAATAGAGCCCCTTCTAGCTGGACAAACCTATTATTATCAAGTTGTTGCTACAAATGAATCCGGAGACAGCTGCGAGTCACAGATAGATTCTTTTGCCACAGCCAAGGCTCTACTAAAACAAACAGAAGAATTAATACTAAAACAAGATGGCTCAGCAATCCTCTTGGAATTAAGTAATTAGTGTAATATAATATGTTATGGCTGACTCAAAAATCACAGAATTACCCACATATCAATCTGCTACGGCAACGCCTAATGTAGATAATGACGTACTACCTATCGTCGATTTAGATAAAGATGTAACCAGAAAGCTTTCTCTTTCAGAGCTAGAATCTACCCTATATCAGGATGGAACAGAAAATATAGACATACACTCGGGTTATTTTTCTTATGCAGAATTTAATAACGACATACAAGTTAGCACAACCGGAGACGTTGTCACCGCACTACTTAATAAAATTAACGGCAACACTACCAACATAAATAATCTAGACGGATCATTCGTAACCCTTGCAACCGCCCAAGACATTACCGCATCAAAGGTTTTTGATGAAGTGGTGGGGTTTAAGAAAGCTATAAAAATTGGAGGAACTCTTGAGTCGGCTACGATAAGCGCCGGAAGCAATGGCTTTGTCGAAATTAACGGGGAAGTAGGAAACACCTCTCTTTATGCAAATCATGATATTGTTGCCTTTTCAGACGCTTCGGTTAAGGAAAATGTAAGGCCTATTGCTAGCCCTATACAAAAAATAAAAAGGCTAAACGGTAGAATGTATACCAGAAATGACGCCAAAGATACAGAAAAACAAAACATGGGCCTGATTGCCCAAGAAGTAAATGAAGTAGTGCCAGAGGTCGTCGCTAAGTTATCAAACGGCAAAATGGGTGTCGCGTATCAAAACTTAGTAGCGCTTCTAATTGAAGGAATAAAGGATCAGCAAAAACAAATAGATCAGCTCAAAAAACAAATTCAGGAGATAAAATGACCCTGCCAAATTCTGGACCAGTCAGCATTGGAGATGTAATCGCTGAAACGGCCCACTGCAAAGGTTCTTTATCCAAACAAGGAGTTTTTGTATCTTCGGAAAAAAGGTCACTAAAAGAGATAATAGCCCCAAACTTTCAAGAGGTATTTGATCAGTTTGGTAATGTAACTCCGTGGAAAAATGTAGGAATTAAAGAGTTCCATAATTTGAACGGATACAAAGACAACAACTATTTAATATCTGACGGGGTTGACGGAAGACTCGCGCACTCAGCGCGAACAACAGATACTGAATCAAAGGTAATAACTACCGAAAACGGATTCATATTAAGAACAAACGAGAAAGACGGAGAAGAAACAATAATCAAGCACGAGAACGCTAATGCCCTTAATGTAGATGACATATTTTTATTTGCAGAATTTTGCAGAGAATTTGGGACACCAGATTCCGCAGTTTACTTTTCATTCACAAACGTAGGCACTATACAAAACCTGCACAAAGAACAGCACTTATGGCCAGAAAACTCTAAAGTTTTTATACTCAATAGCAATAATGGCTCATGCATAAACCCTAACCTAGGACAAGGCCTACATGAATTAATATGACGCAGATTAGCTTACATGAATTACTGGACGGAGATATTCCTCAATCTGGAATTTCTTTCGCAAGAATCCGAGGAGAAGTCGGGGGTCTAAATAATACAAATTCCCTATCTTCGAATAATCTATCCTTGAACGCTATTCAGCAACAGTACAAGCTTATCGATGAATTTGATCAGGCTACAGAATTTAACACAGCATTCCCAACATTAGAAAAAATTTCTGAATATATCGATATAGATGCTAATCCCGGATATTATCTAATAACAGATGGGACAAGCGCAAGCCCAACGACTATAACAGGGGCTACAGACGGTTACTTTGGTACAGATGATGGGCATACAATAGTCACAGATGATGAAGACGGAGAAACCTCTCTGGTCAATACTATAGTTGTAAACGATAGCAATATTACAGATGTAAATTTAAAGTCAATGCTACTACAAGCTAGAGGAGAGACAACAGAGCCAGAGTCATTAATATTTATAAATAATGGAATAATATTTTCCACCAGCGTAGATCAATATTGTGTCTTTAATCAAGCAACCCGAAAAGCTCCAGCGATTTCTACAGGGTACAGATGGGTCGAGGGAAGTCAAATTAAAATCATAAATAATGGAACAATAATTGGGTGCGGAGGTGGAGGGGGATCTATCGCGCAAAGAGTGGGGCAATCTGGTGGAGATGCAATAGAAATTTTTCACCCAATCATTATCGAGAATAATGGTTTTATTTTCGGAGGCGGTGGTGGAGGAGCAGGCACTTTCTATGGCAATGGAGGTGGCGGAGGGGCAGGCAGGGTCTCAGGAAAAGGTGGAGCTGGATCTTTTAATGAAAACAACGGCAATGATGGTTCAGAAAATTCTGGCGGGAGCGCAGGAAAACCAATAGACAACTCAGACGCAGTAGGTTTTCAAATAAACGCAGGCGCTGGTGGGGGGCTTGGAAGCCCGGGCATGGGAAATATTTTATATAGCGGAGGAGATGCTGGCAAAATTGTTGAAACAAATAATTTCACAGTGCAAGGATTATCTCTGGGCACATATATGACAACAAAACTTAAAGGTGAAATCTCATGATACATGCTTTCATATGCCAAGATAACTTAGTTTACGGAGCGGTTCTGTGTGAGCACAAGAGGCCCAGAGTAGACTTAATTGAGTCAATCAATAACCCCCATAAAGAAATAAAGGTTCTAGTTTTTAAAGATTCTGAATATAACAATCTATGGAAAGAATGTATTCAATCTCCTTATTTTGGCTCCAAGCCTAAATTTCATATTAAAGAAAATAAACTGTCTAAGGTGTAATTTATATTAGTCATGGCTAATATAAAAATCAGAGATCTTCCGCTGTATTCTGAACAGGACTCTAATCGTGCTGAAGAATGGTTAATGGTTGCCCAGTCTGGGCTGCAAAATGGAAGAAAAACCTGTAGAATCTCCTTAGATAATGTAGCTCCTATAGATAACCTAAGCGGATTAATTAAAAACAATAGAGAAAACATAGCCCTACTAAGCGGAGATATAGATACTGTTTCAGGAAATGTCAATACGGTAGCAACCAACCTTATTGAAACCGGGAGAGTGTTAGAGAGTGCGGGAAGAAATGAGCTACTAGCCTTCTCCACAGGATTAAACCCATTAGACCCAACCGAGACAGGTTATTTTGTTAACGATAAATACAGACCGAACTTAACCTTAGTGAGGGGTAAAAAATATAAGATAACAGCAAATTTACCGGAGGCGCCGCTATGGTTCACCAAGACCCCCAATGGAGGAGCGTCTGTGCTTGGTTACGAGATTGGCCGACCAAAAGCAGAAAACGGAAACGAAACACCTTGGGGCGGACCACTAATGTTTTTCACAGTTCCAGAAGATCTGCCATCAAATGTTTTCTACCAAAGCTATTCTCACGGAGATTTTGGAGGGAAAATTCACGTCACAAATGGTCTGCTTTTTGACTCAGACCAAGACACATCCATTACATTAGATAGCACAGGAACTTCCTCTTACGAGACTAATACAATAACCATGAAAGCTTCAGGAGAAAAAGTTTTATGCTTAACTAGTACAGAGGTGAAAGTAGAAAAACCTTTTTTCGTTAACGGCAGCGGAGATATTTCGGGGAATTTAAGAGTAAGAGGAGATCTAACTGTAAATGGAGGGTATACTCAAATTGACACAAACGTTCAAACCACAGAGCAGATGTCGATTACTAATGACGGCACTGGTCCGGCCATAATAGCAAACCAAAAAGGAACCCAGCCAATTATTAACTTTCAAGACGATGGGTCTAGCGTGTTTTTCGTAGACAACGGAGGCTTAATTGGATTAAGTACAGCATCTCCCGAAGTTACACTAGACATAAATACCACAGATGCGATAAAATTACCCGCAGGAGTCTCAGCACAAAGGCCTTCTTTGGCAGGCTCAAGCTTAAGTGGAATGATTAGGTTCAATACTGAATCTGGGATATATGAAGGGTATCGTGACTCAGAATGGAAAGAGATGGGCGGAGGAGTCATAGATAAAGATAAAGACACCTACATTACTCCGGAATCCTCTGCGGATTCAGATGCTTTAGAATTTTATACCTCAGGAGTTAAGAGACTTGAAATATCTAGCTCGGGAAACGTAAGTATTTCAGGAGCAGCACTCCTTCATAGCACCCTAGATGTGTCTGGAGCTACGGCACTGTCAGGAACCTTAGGTGTCAGTGGTCAAACTGATATTACAGGAGCAGCACTCCTTCATAGCACCCTAGATGTGTCTGGAGCTACGGCACTGTCAGGAGCTCTAGATGCCAAAAGCACAGTAGGCATATCTGGATTAACAAACATAAATGACGAGCTTAGGGTTAAAGATAAAATTACCTTAGGGGGAGACCTCTTATGCTCAGGAGATATAATAGCGTTTTATTCAACTTCAGATATTAATTTAAAGGAAAATATTTGCCCTATCGAAAACCCAGTCGAGAAAATTAAAAAAATCAACGGAGTTGAGTTTGACTGGAAAGAGGGATTTGACCATGAAAGAGCCGGCCATGATATTGGAGTAATTGCTCAAGAAATTGAAGCGGTTATTCCCGAAGCGGTTTTAACTAGAAAAAATGGCATTAAATCTGTAGAATATAATAAGATAATACCGTTACTAATAGAATGCATAAACAACCAAGAAAAAAGAATAAAGGAGTTAGAAAAAAATGTCAATACAAAGCATAAAAGCTAGAGACCTAGTAAGCCACACAACTGTCGCAGATAATGATGAATTAATTATCTCCACTGCTGGAGGAAGTACAATGAAATCCACAGCCCTTCAGGTCGGAGGAGTTCGTACGTTAAACGGATTAACTGGACACCTTCTCGCCGCTCCATTTTACGTAAACTTTGAAACGAAAAGCGCAAACTACACAGTTACCGCTGATGATGGAATGAAGGTTTTGCTTGTTAATGGAAAAACCATAACGCTCCCTAATCTTGGCGCCTCAAGCGCAGGCCTGCAACTTACAATAATTAATACAGATACGACAGGGCTACCAACAATACTAGCGAAATCAGGAACAACATTAAACAGCAAGGGAACGCATTTGATAGAGTACTATGATGCATGCACAATGTTTTATGACGGCGCAACCAACTGGCATGCGGTTGGAAATCTGGACACACCATAATAATGCACCTTACCACACTGCCATATTTAATTGGAGGGCTTTCATGTGGTTGCAAATGTAACGAATCTGGCTTTACCTATATCCCTATGGGTCATGGAGGCTTAGTAGATTTCTCACAATACATTGGAGAGCTAGAAGGCCCGTATACTTGGAGCTTGTATTGGTATTATGATTCTGGAGCAGCTCCCTGCACAGGCACAAATTATTTATATGGAAAATGGGATTCAAGAAAATGCATTAATGCAAAACAAGAGCCAAAATGGATAATCAATGGGGGTTACTTTAAAATCGTAAGGGCATATACATCCACTGGAGCTAATGCTCCGATTGGTGAAGGCGGGCAGAATTGGTTTGCTAAAAACATAGGCTATGTTGGGGGATACGGGATGAACTTCAAGCTCTGCGTAACATGTACTAAAGGAAGTTCGACAAATATTAATGGCATAGATTTGCTTGGCTCAACTAATTGTTCCGCAGCAAGTAGTGTCGCTCCTCCGGATAAAGGGGATCCTCCGAGCGATATATCAGTAGACAATTTAACAGTTAATGAGTACGAGCCCGAAGGAACGCTAGTAGGAAAAGTTACTGGAACGGACCCAGATAATGATGTAGAAGGTTTTTTTATGTACGGTCTTTTTTCGACCCCATATGGATCCAACACAAAATTTGCTATCAATAAAGTAAACGCGGAATTCCATCTAGTTACAGATCCGCTAGACAGTACCACAAGCCTACCCATTCAACCATTAACCACCCCATTTTTTCACCACGACACAGAGCAGTCTTATGATATAAAGATAAGAGCAATTGACTCATTCGGTCAGGCATTCGACAAACTCTTTACAGTAACAGTCGTGGAACAAGATGGCATCGAAGCAGATAGTAACTTTCCCTTAGAGGCGGATGATGGAGAGCTACTTTTTCACGATTGAAAACAGCATATTTTATTATATAATATACTATGGGCACAAAGATTAGAGATCTGACAGCGACAACATCGGTAGGAGCTAATGACTTTCTCGTGGTCGCAAAGTCAGACAATACAACAAAAAAAATCAGTGGAGCAAATTTAACTAGCTCACTTGGAGGAGGGGGCGCCGGTCAATTATATATATATACCGCAGGCGTAGGTAATGCCAGCTTTAAAAGCTACCAAACCTATATAGATACCGCATCTGCACCAAAGCAAGCCATAAGCGCGGGCGTTAACTACTATATCCTACCGCACCTTTTCGACACGGGAGCGGTAGCTAGCCAAACCACCATGCTGCAGGTAATTACCCCATCCAACTTGCAGGCCATCGTAACTCCCAACTTCAGCTGGTCGTCTGCAAATGCAAAAAATTTTGGAGCGTTTATCCATCAAGGGCATATATACTGCTACCATACCTCTCAGTATGGAAGTATCGCTGTAAGCCCACTTGCTCTCTTGCAGGTATAGTGCATATGAGTAATCTCTCTCACATGCCATTTCTATTTAATTACAATGGCAGTAAATACTTATTATATTGTGAAAAAGAAAAAGATCTGTCTATGCTGATTGGCTTTGAAAACCCAAACTCAGATACTCCATTTCCTCTATATACAAATTTTATTGGCTGGGCTGTACATATTAAAAATCTAGATACAGGAGAAGTTAAAAAAATACCAACTCCAGAAAGCGACCTAGATTGTAACCCCTCAATATTCTTTGAAAACGGGAAAATGCTATTATCTTATATCGCCAGTAATATTATTACTCACCCATATTCTGACGGAGATAGAATGCAATGCCTGAAAACCAGCCTGCGCACAATAGAACTAAATGAAGACTTCAGTCCAAAACTAGAAACAGAATCTGTTGTTCAGGACCAAACATGGACAGGTATAGTTACTGATAAATACGTAATATACAGAAACAATGAATCTGTCGCGGGACCGTGCAGCTTCACTGTAATAAATAAAGACACTAAAGAACAAAAAACATTAAGCGCTAAAAACCAAAGAATGACGTATCGCACAAACCCAATATGGGGAGAGCCAGATAAATTTATTTTAACTTTTGATATGGAAGTGGCAGAAGACTACAAGAACGCCAGCATAGTAATAGACTTAAACACAACACAACAACAATTAATAATTAGAACAAATGATCCTGAAATGCCAGATGGTAATTTAGATATATACAAGTGTTCTATATTAGATGATAAATTAATTTATAGTAAAAAAAATAAATACAAAGCTGGTGAAGAATCCGGTTGTAAATTAATAGAATCAAAATATCAGTTAGTACAAAACAATTTACTTAAGTTGGAATATGTATAATGTTTTAGTGTAATTTATAGCATGAGCAGCAAAAGAAGTTTTTACAGATACACAGAGACACCTCTCTACATAAGAGATGTCGACCCAGCTGACCAAGATAAAGCTAATCTCTCGAGTTATCCCGAATATGTTCAAGAGGACGGAAATGCTGCTTATTCAAAAGCAGACTATATGTATTCAACTTCCGCAGGGCTTTCTATTTCTGCCTCCACGCCCCCAATGAGGACTCTAGGAAGTACACAACTACATAAATACTTTCCAGATGGGCCACTTACCGCCTCTTTGAATACAGACTTTTATTTGAATACAAATACAACAAAAATTGTCACCAATACAGGAGAGGGCGCAGAAATGTACGGGCAATTAGCAGGGTTTAATTTTGGCCAAATGTATTTGAACTCTTTTAGCGTAAACATGGAGCCCTATTCTCCTGCCATAATAAGCGCTGACTTTTCTATATACCGAATGAGTAGTGATAGAGACGCTAGTTCTACTGCAAAAGATAATGACGACTATCGATTCACAGGGTCTCCTAATGCTCAAGGGGTTGATGCGGAACAAGACGCTCAAGGAGATCTCGTCAGCAAGGCCGTCTCTAACTCAGCCTCTTCTTTTCCTGCGCCCGTAGCGCTAGACGTCTTGTCTACCCATAATCATGTTATGACTGACATACAAGGCATCAATCGAAGCACCTATGGAATTCAACACCCAATTTCAATTAGTTTTTCTGAACAATTCGAACGCTTACCAATGTATGTTGTAGGGAAAAGGCACCCTGTAGAGGTAAACCTTGGCTCAATTAATAGAGAATTAACGATTCAGGGAGAAGACATAGGTAAAGTAATTAGCTTTCAAGGGCACGATAAAGGCTCTGAAGGGGCAGGGACAAAGGCTAAAGTAACTATTGCTCTTAGAACGATTGGTACAGAAAACCAGCCCGGAACTGAAATGGGTAGAAAGCTAGAAATATCTGGGGTAGTAGATACTCAAGATATTAGTGTCTCTGCTGGAGGTTTTATGGAAGGCTCAGTAACGATCAAACAATCCGTTAGATAATCAATTACGGTTGCGCAGTATACTGGTTATCATAAGATTGGGCTGCGAGATCAATCCCTAAGGGGTCTTCGATAAATGTCGCGCTAATACTGTTGTTATCTAAATAATTTTTTGAATAACTCCATTTCCCACACATGAAATACCTAGGCTCTATGGTCGACATATTTTTATTATAAGGAGCAGGTATAGTTTCTTTACTAACAGGAAATCTAATATACCCTCTTCTAGATTCCAAATAATGCAGTATTGCATATGACTCAACATCACTTCGGTTATTAAACTGAAAATTAAATACTAGTGGATTCGCATGCCTTCCATCAGGCATAACTTCTGTCCTACCTTCCCCAAACTCACTCATCATGACCCTACTCTGACCTACGTTAGAGCTTCCTGCCGTAGCCTGCCAATGAAACTCAGAAGACCAATACTGTTCGACGTGCGAGGGAGAAGGAAGACCATTCGACCCCGCCACGCTAACATGATCTTCTTTGGCATAAAGATATTTCTCAAAACCACCCGCTATTGGATTTTGAGAATCATACACTCTTGAAACTACAGAATGCTTGGGGTAAAACACGTCTTTTTGCCACGCCCTTAACCTCATTTCAAACGGCTCATAGCTGTCAGATGTCGTTGCTATTAAATCTGTATTTGCTCCATTATTTAATCTAGTAATTCTATCATTATAACCTGTCGACTGATAGTTCTCGTAGTCTAGAGGCTCAGATTCAGCTTTTTTATAGTTACCTGTAAATTCAGATGCTTCCCCTAAATACATCGTAGAGGCCTCTGTTGGCGGAGATATGCCATAAGATTGTTGCGAGGTTTTATTTATATTCAGTGCGCTCTGGCTTGTGCCAATTAAAGTTACGCTTAGTGCATTATCGTTCTGTCCGTAAGTAGTACTATATCCATCGCATCTGAAATTATTATATTTACAAAAAGGCTCAGGAGGAAGAAATGTAAAACTCTCCCCACGTGTTGCCTCAAAAAAGCCAATAAAATCTTCTAAATCATCACCATCTTTTATGCCTTCATAATTTAAGCTAAGTGATAATGTCGTCGGATTTAAGCCTACAGGAGTAATAGAATAATATCCATCACCATAACTAAACATTCTAAATTTTGTATCATACTCTACTGTATAGCCATAAGAAGGCCTAAGTAATCTAGCCTTCTCTTTGGTGTTTAATCCTTGAGCTTGTGGAACATAGAACTGGGGATTAGCTCCGTCGTTCCAAGCTTGACTTCGATAACGATCGTCAACATTATAAGTCCTATCTCTCTCTCCTCTTCTTGCTCCCATAGCTCTCAACCAGACGGAGCGTCTTTTCCTGCAACTTGAACCGGTTTAGTCTGAAATGAGATATAAGAATTAACTAGCTTACCCAATTCATCTGCGTAAGAGCTTGATAAAGACCTGTAGACGCCCGCAGCAGTCGTTTTGTTCGGGCGAACAATCATAGAGCCGTCTGCGTCTCTAATCTGTATAAAATCGCTCGATGTAGTTGCTCCTTGCAAGGTCTTGCGAGACATAGAATTATTAAAAGATTTTAAATACATCGCTCGCATGATCGATTCTTCTTCCGCGCAAAAACTTCCAGTAGGAGTAATATGGCTGCCGCTCACCTCAAAAGAAGTATGAATCAATGTGTTCAATTCACCAACATGAGACGACACCCAACCTGATATTGATGTTAGCGGAGCAACAGAAGCATCACCGTCAAATTCATAATCAAGTATGCTTTGTGCTAAACCACTAATATCGCTCATTATTCACCCCTGATGATCTTTAAAGCTTCTTCGTATGATTCGCTATCGGGATTTAGCTTAACCTGTTTCTCTAGGCTCTGTCCCGCGACACCTTGAGTTTTGTTTCTTGCGTTAAACGCCTTTAGTAGTCGCTTTTTTAAATTTGGTTTATTAGGACTTGGCATTACGCCAATCTTAACTGCAAGAGTTTGCATATCAACTAGATTCATTTCAGATATATTTTCTTCAAAAACACTAGCGTTACTAGTTCCAAATTCATTCACCTCTTTCACGCCTAATACGCTTTCCAATGCGCGCACTTGATTGGTGTATTCCTTCCCCGTAGTTTGTTCCATTGATTCCAGCTTATTAAGCAATGAGCCGGACTGACTTGCCTGAGTTTGTTTCGCAGGAGTCTTCTTTTTTGTTGTTTTACTTTTTTTAGTAGCCATACCTTTTTCCTTTTACCTTAAAGTTATTATATCAGATATTACACACAATTCAACTCTTTTAGAAAAACAAAAAGCCCGCCATAAAGGCGGGCTTTCTGGTTAAAGGTTAATTATGACCTTAGCTAACAGGGTCAGCCCCAGCCATACTTTTGGCAATCATGCCAAACAGAGCGCGATCGTCAAGACAAACGCGTCCTTCTTCGAGAGATCCGTAGTATCCGATCTTTTGTTGACGTACACTGTACTGGTCGTCAGCAAGAAGACTCATTTCAGTTCCACTCTCTGCATCGAGAGCAACAACCTTCATAAGGGAATCCATAGAACGATCCAATCCAAGCATAAGCTCTTCACCAGAGCCGTCAGTAAGATCAGTAGAAACTGCATCAAACACCTTGTTGAACTTCTGTCCAATACCCATTTCATTGATTTCCATGATATTGACACCGTAGAACTCAGGGATTCCTGCGCTGTTGTAGATCTGATTTCTCATATCATCAGTTGCGGGAATCGCGGTTGCACCACCATTATCTGCATCAGCACCGGCAACGGCTACGCCACCTTTGGTATTGATTGGGTTGTAAGCAATTGTACGAAGTTCTTGTACAACTTCAGGAGAAACGATAAGATCGGTAACTCCACCACGGCGAGCTACTGGGGAACCACCACTCCAAGAGGTGTGAATCCTTTTAGCAAGCGTAAGCATGCGGTTAAAATCGTCAAGAAGAACTCGGCCGTCAGTACCACAATCAATAATGTGCTTGTTGCCATTAGTTTCGGCTTTAGCAAGCGCACCCATGATAAGGTTTGCGGAAGTTCTTTCTTGCTTCAGAAGGATTTCCTGAGCTACACGAGCAAAGGTTTTTCCAACTACGTCCATACGAGACTTAGAAGCAAACTTGCGGTCAAAAGAAACTGCACTATCCAAACGATAGGTAGTTACCTTCATTTCGCTGAAGCTAGGCTGTACGGTACTGGTTGGCAGACCGCCGGGAACCGACTGGCTGTAAACCTGTACATAGTCTTCATCATTGATATCCGTATACAGATCCAAAGGAATGCTAGGATTATCATCTGGGCTAAAGCTCAGAGTTTTAAAAAGATTGCTGATTGTCGGAGCGTTATTAATAACTTCTGCAAGTACAGGCGCAAGAAATGCGGCCAATGCAGCTTGCGCTTCATAGGCGGTGTCCCTGTTTTTGGAAGCCATAGCTTTAACTAGCTCGACTTGCTCTTCAGTTCGTTTAAGAGTAATATTCATTTTATATTTTTTCCTTTTCGTTTAAAGATTAGCAATCAATTTGCACAACTGCGTATTTTCCGGAGAAAGCATCAACAGAAGCTCCCTTGCCGTCAGCTTGGCGTTCTCCTGTAGCGAGAATCTTACCAACAAAGCGCTCACCAGAAACTGCCGAGGTTGCTTCACATTTTCCGTTAGCAGCAACTTTTAGTTTTTTGCCGGGAGAAACATGAGCCCAAGTTCCGTTTGCGATTGCACTTTCGTGAAGCGTGAAAATACCCTTTGTCGCGACAGGAACAGCCTGTCCGGGAAGAACTGCATAGTTCTCAAGAGCTTTCTGAGGATAGTAGAGAAGTTTTTCTTCGTTCTCATCCCTTAATGCCGTTTGATAGAGCGTAATGCCCAACGGAGAATCTGTGGCTCCGGCGAGCGACACTGTATGAGGAACCGAAGGATAAGCATTTCCACCCACGTGAGGGTAGTTTGTCTTACCTAAGTAGCTGTTGTCAGCATACTCGATCGGATCCTTATTTAGGTCAGCGCTAGCAACTTTAACAAAAACTCCGGCGTGAGCTTTAGCACCCGCATTGCCGTCATCAAGCTTGTCAACCAAATTTACATTGGCGGAGCCTGTAGCAAACGAGAACATGTTCACAACGTTATTTTCGTCGTACTGTCTGAATGGTAATATTCTGAGTCCCATTTTATTTTTTTTGTTTTAGTATTGAACAGAAACGCTATCTTTGAACGCACCTTTGAACTTTTCAGCCCAAGTTTCCGCTTCCTCAGAGAGAGATTCGTTAGAGTTTGAAATTTCAGTGTTTGCTGCTTCAGCCTGTTCTAATGCTTCCTCGACAACTTCTTCAGTAGTTTCTTTAGTCACTTCTTCAGAGGTAACTTCAGAGGCCACGGAGGTTTGTCCGGATTCCATTTCGTTAAGCTTAGCTTCTAATGCAGCTTGCAATTTTTCTTGAAAAGCTTTTTCTTGCTCTTCCTTGTGTGCTTTATTCTTGTGCTTCCACACTTGATCAAAGCGACTTTTGTATTCAGCAAAAGCTTCTTCAGAGACGTCTAGCTGGTTTAATTCTTGAGCGATGATAGTTTTATCTTCGTCTTCGAGATCAAACGCAGAGTCGAGAGCTCCCATTCTTTCATTGAATGAAGCCTTTACAACTTCTTGAGCCTGAGCGTCTTCTAAGTTTTGAACCTTGTCGGTAGCTTCTTTAAGCTGAGCCGCAAGATCTTTAACAGAAGCCTGAAGCTCTTCTTGCTGTTTTACCAATTCCTTCTCAGCGTTTTGAGCCTGCTCGAGTTCTGCTTGATACTGCTCATCCTTTTGCTTAATAGCGCTAGTGAATGTGTCAGTCATAGAAGCTACAGCTTCTTTGTCGAACTTATGCTGGTCCAATGCGGCCTTGAATTCTTGAATTATTTCTTGTGATTCCATGATAATATTTTTGTTATCTGATAAGTTTACCCATTTTTTATCGTTCTGGGAAATTTTTTTATTTTCTTTTATTAATAAAGGGGTTAAAAAGTTTTTATTAATTTCAATTTTTTCTACATTAGAATATGATTTAAGATCCTTTTTTTCTGTTTTAGTAACCACTCCCTTTACGTCGGCAGCAGGTGTTGCAGTGAAGCCAATTCCCAGAGGATATACATCTCCAATAACTAATCTATTTACTTTAGTTCCGTCTTTCATTTCCCCAGCACCCCCTTGAGTAATAAGGTACTGAGACAATTCCTTAACTTGTGTTTCATCAGAAATTAATTCAGCTTCGGTTAGATCATCACTACCAAGAGCTATTACATATTCATTAAATCCCAATTCCCAGCTTGCGGAAACCATCTGATAATTTTCATGATCGGGATCGCTGCTATCATTAATTAAATTTGCAAAATCAGAATTCACTATTCTATATACTACAGCAGCTAAAGAAATATGAAATGGAGAATATGTGCCTTTTAATTCTTCTTCAGGAATTAGCTCTGAGCTTTCTTGCCCATATGCAGATATTCCTGCATTTACAATATGTCCAACTACCTTTGACCTATCATGCTCTATATTAGTAGGCTTGTGAATGAAGTAGTCCTTGATGGCTAGCGCGGTATTCGTCTCTATTCCATCTCCGTTATTATTAAATTTATTTGCTACAGCCGCGTTAAACGCAACACCAAGTAAATCAATATTCCTACCTAAGTCAACCGCATCAGGAATTAAAGGCTGCAGGGGATCTAAAGACGCAAGCGAAATATTATTTTCTTCTCCAACCTTAACTGAAGCCAGTGAATTTTGACTAAAAACAGTAGTATATTTAAATGGAGAGCTGCTTTTGTTATATGATTTCATGTGATTTGTTACACCAATTAAAAAGGATATTATTTTTTATTAAATTTTTTACTGTGATATAATAGTGCAGAAGAATACGTATCTAATTGATGCTCTACAGAAATATTATTAATTTCAGCAATAGTTTCAAGAGAAATTATACTTTTAGGATTTTTAATTATATCATCTGCTCTACGCCCCCAAGTTTCTCTTTCTGAAGATGTTATTACAGACTCGCATAAACGATCCAACAAATCTTTATGGCTTTTTGTAAACCTTTTTATTTTGTTTTCTTTTTTAAGCTTAGCCATTGTGGTTCGCCTAAATGCGTCTGTTTCTTTGACGATGTCTTGAATATAATCTACATTATAAAAATCCTTCTTAGCTTCAGTCTGCTTAGGTATGCCTGAGGTGCCCGTAGGCCTACCGGCAGATTTTGGGGTTTGGTTATTGTTTGGCTGCTCTGCGCCAGCCATCATGGGAACCCCACCAACTAGAGGATTATAATATCCTTTTTCTCTCTCTTCCACAAAAGTTTCTTGCGCAGGCTCGATTAGTTTAGCATCAGGAAAGATCCCAGTTTTAATAACGTCGAGGCCTTGTTGCGGAGTAAGTACCCCGATCTCCATAAGTCTCGTAGTCACCCTTTGTAATTGAGTCTCATCTTTGACATTAACCTCCTCAAATCTTGCTACTGGAGCTTTCTTCATGCCTAGATTTTTGCAAAGCTGATCAATCTCAGGCTGAAGGAACTGGTGGAGGAATGCGTTCCTAGATTCTTTCAATCTTTCTAGGAATATTTCTGCCTTTACAGCAGTGTTGGAGAATTTTTCTTGGCCAACGATAATATTTTGCAGACCTTCTTTAATGTCCTGATTAACAATTTCATATTTTTCAGGACCGAGCACTTTATTGATTTCAGGAATTACGAACTGAGCCTTGGTGGTATAGTCGCTGACAAGAACCCGGCCAACACTTTCGTTTTGAAAAAGGCTTTGCATTGCAACTAAATTTTTAGGATTGACACCGCCCTTATCAGGCTCTGCCCCCATAGTAATTAATAGAATTACATTCTCTATAGTTCGAGTAATAGCCTGATCAATCTTTTTTAATTCAAGCTTGAAATTGATATCATCTAAAACCGGAAAACCGAATGGTATAGCAAATGGCTCATAATCCTGTTTCTTATAAAAACAATATCTTAAATATTTTGGGTCTAAATCTACCTTAATACCATCTCTGAGATATCCCCCGTTCTGGATTTTTTCTTTCGCTTCAGGAGAGAGGGCTTTGTATATCTCTACATCAGAATCGGTTTTAGGGTTCTTGAGTCTTTCGAGTTCGTATTCACTGAGAATTTTTTGATATAACGATGTGGAAAAAGATGAGCTATGTTTTCTTACAATATCATAAGGATTAATGATAATATACCTTAAGGGTAATTCGTTTTTAGATATAACCGAAAGCTTCTTCGAGAAATTTTTAAAGTCTCCAAGCTTAAACTTACCCTGTATTGTATAAAGAAAAACATTGCCAGACCTATAGTACTCCCTAAAGAATTGATCTTTTAATGTCCAGAGGTTAATTTTTTTAAACCAAGTTTCTATAAAGTTTCTAGAAGCTGCCGTTCCTTCCTCCAGCACCAATTCCGCATTTGAGAATTCTGCCATAATATCTATGGCATTTCTAAAAATAGAAACGTTCGCATAAGCTTTTTGGCACAACTCTATAGATTCCTGTATATGTATACCTCCCTTACTGTAAGAATAGGGAAGCATACCTTTTCCAATATTATCGTAAGTCGCCCCTTTATCTGAATTCGTTGCCACATTTCTTCTGCGCGTTGTCGTATTCGTAGCAGAGGCTCCTCTTGAGGCTACAGACTGGTAAAATCCCTCTCCAGCCAACTCAGGCATCCATGAGGCTTGACTTTCCATAAATGGCGAAGGTTGAGGGTTTTGTTCAAATTTTTTCCAGTAGTCTGATTTTTTGGTATATTTTCGTTTACTCATTAAATTTTATTACACGTGTTTTTATATAATAAAAGTATAAAGTCACTTTTAAAGTACTTTTTTACTTTATAAACATGGGCGTAAAATCTAGATAAGTCGGGCGAATGTCAACATTTTGGAAATCATAGTACAATTCAACCATCCAGTTCCCGAGAACAAGTGCGGAGTACGAGTCCTTTCTTGTTTTTTCAGGACCACCTTGTCTTTTTAAGTTGTCTGGAAGGTCGAATGTTTGAGTTCCCTGAGGTGAGGTTTTTATCTGAATCAGGGCGCACTCAGTTTTTGTAAGATTAATCATATCATACTGATGCTCAATAAAATCAATTAGTTTAGCGGCGGATGTTTGACCTTCTTCAGCGTTCCTACTTAGAAACTTAAGCTTCTGTATGGGGATCTTCTTTCTGCGCTGGATTGCATAATCTTCATCAATTGCCCTAGAGCCAAACCATATTCTCTTGTGATCGAAGTTAGCTTGCAGCGACTCATTTGCCCGCCTAATCCAATCTGAGTTAGGTTTGCGGAGAAAACATATTTTTTTTGACTTTAAGTTGTATTGCTTGCGGGTTTCGGCTAATACAGATTGATAATCACTTAGATCATCAAATTTCAAATCAACAATCCCAAACTCAACCTTATCTTTCTTAAATAGACTACTTTCATTTACTGCGTTAATAAATTGCACTCCACCCATATAGTCAGCAACGATAGATACAATATTAAATTTTTCTACCAAATATTTAAAATAAAATATATGATCCTTGAGTCTTGTTCCTGCCATTGCATAGCTATGAACCAAGGTTCCTTGGCGCGATTTGTCATTTAATTTAATTACGTGCATTGCGAAGTCGTCAGAGCTTTCGCTTTCCGCCCAGCTAGGGTCGATTGCAAGTATGTACTTTGCATCAGCTTCCCCTGCTATCTCAACGCACTGCCCCTCTCCGTCAGGTATGGTGCATTCCGCCATCTTTGAAGTCTTAAAGTATCCACTACTATCATCTGTAAATACAGCATTAAATTCTCGATCAAATTGAGATTGACTCATTGTAGCTTTAGACTGATTAATGAGATTCAAATCATACAATTGCTTTGGAGCACAGTCATAACTAAAATGCATAATCGACCTACGGGCATTAGATCCATCGTTTTTATCTACATGATCAGTAATTAAGCCTTCAAAATTAGAATACAACTTATATAAATATTCAAATTTGTAACTAGCAGAAGAGAGCATGATTAATTTATTGTTTGGCCATCTATAGCGATCCTCCTCTTTCATTTTCCCTTGGGAAATTAAATTAGTCTCGAGATTATATAAATCTTCTCTTTGTGTCGGATTTTCCACCACAGAAAGGAAGGGCACGATAACCTCATTATAAATTCTTTCAGGCATCAAAAGCATCTCATCGATAATGATTCTATGAAATCGAAAACCCCGTAGCTTGGAGCCGTCACCTAAGGGCAGCGCCCTAATTCTGCTTCTCCCGATTTCCATAAGCCACTCATCATTACTTTTACTTTTTTTTGTTATGCAGTTGGCTAGAAATTGAGCCTCAGGTTTAGAGGCGATATCTTCAATCTTTTTAAATATTTGCTTAGACTGCCTAAATGATGCAGCGAGAATCCCAATCTCCATGCCTTGATTTAAAATTGCGTCCAGAAATGCGTATATCCCTGTCGTAAAAGATTTCGACATTCCCCGACTCCAAATACCAAGAAAATAATCTGTTTCGAACATTGACTTAATCGCCATATGTTGAAAGGGAAATAGATCTACGCCAGCCAATAAACTAGTCGTAAATGTAATATTTTCTCTCAAAAACTTATAAAGCAATATCTTCGCTTCACTTTCCTCAAGAAAGCCGCATTCAAGGAGTATCTTATTGATATCTTCTTTACTCGGATTTTGAGGTTGATTACCAGTTTCCCATGTCATTATGACCCTCCTTTATTGTTCATTGATTTGTCTATATAATACTGCATATCGCAATCCCACAATTTATCTCCTAAAGTAACAATTTTTGGAATAATCTCTTCGGACTTTGATCTGCTACCGGAAAAAATAAATTGACATACTCCAGCGTATTCATGGGTGAGTACCCTCATATTATGCCAGACATATTTCAAGTTAGACTTGTGAGAGGCAAAGTTGTTGTTTCTTTGGATTTTATCTATACTAGATTCAACCACGACAAACATATAACACCCAAAATCTCTTGTCCTATCTAGTTCTTTTTTGAATCTGTCAAAGCCCGTAGTCATCGTGGACTTAAAATCCTGTTCGCTTTTGCGGTCAACGTAGGTATATGCATAATCATCCCCAGCAGCAGTATAATCTCCGAAATCTAGTTTCATTATAGATTCATTTTTAAATGATAAAGGTTTCTGCTCTCTAGTATCAATGAATATTTTTGTTTCCAAAAAATCATCTATGAAGAATTCTCTAGGAATCCTCTTTGTGAATATAGGATGAACCCCAATCGCATCGCAAGCAGCAGAATAAGAGCCAAAGAGCATCTTAAAACTGTCTATCGGGGGTAAGTCAAGTATCTCTAGCTCTAAATGATTAGGGGCCTTTTCAAGGCCCTTCTCGATGATGCGGAGACTTAACTGCTTAATGGCATATTGCTTGGCTCTTTCACCCTGCTTATTCTTTGCAAGCCATTGGATCATTTGCCATCTCGTTGAGAAATCATTATTAAAGTAATCTTTTTTGTTTTTAAAAGGCAAAGGCTCTCCGGTAAGCAGGTTATTCCTAGGATAATACGCCGTATAATACTCCGCCATAGTTATTGAATGCGACTTTAAATGAATATGAAGACCTTTCTCTGAATCGAAAGACTTATCGCATATCTTACATACTATAGGGTTCGTGTCCATATAGTTAGGGCGTATTTTGTCCAATCCTTGGGAGGCAGACCCTCATGAGTAGATTCGGTATTTAATTTTCCATTGACTACGTTCTTCCACATCAACAATTTTCCTGTTTTGGGCCGCACGATTGTAGAAAGTTTAGGAAACCTCGTCTCCCCACCCTCATCTCCTTGATTTAAATAGAATAAAAAGGTAAACCCTCTTTGCATTCTCGATAAAGGATTGGGTCCGGTGCATTTTAAATAAACTTCAGGGAGAAAATCTTCATGCGGGCCGTAGAATTCTCCTGAAGAATACTCAAGAAACTGAGGAGTTTCTTGATACTTAATACCCCTGCCTGATATCTCTGAGCAATACTTTTGTAATTCTTCAAGAGCAGGATGCTTAGAGGAACAAATCCACGACAATTTATTTGTTCGAAGTTTAGTTTTTTTTCCCACAGTTCTGGCAGGCTTAAGTACAGATCTTCCAAGATTAATTATTTCACCACAAATAGCTTCAGGGATAACATCGTCACATGTAAAGATATTATCCTTCACAGAAGTGATTCTTTTAGGAGATATGTATTTATACCGCGTCATCTCTAGATAAACCAAGAATCCTAGCTTTCCAAGACTCCATAGATTCTAATCTATCAGCTTCTTCGTTAACTAATTTCTTTTGCATTTCCGCCATCTTTACCATGACTTCTCTTTCTTTTTCACTTTGGAAACTCTCGACAAGGGAGAGGATATTTGCATTTTGGCCCTGCTTACTCTCTATTCTTCTAGAACGGTCGCCATTCAATTTTTTAATCAAAGATTCCATTCTCTTTTCACATTTATCATACTCTTCACTTTTAGTCTTTAGTAGTTCAGCAAGCCTAACAGTCATCTCTTGTTGAGAATCAGCATCATTAAACATACGATTTAACTTTTCGATATTACGACTTATATTTCTAAGATTAATATAATCAATACAAACATTAATATATAAATTAACCTCATCAGTTGTAAGATCGGGTTTTTCCCATGTGGCTCTCACGAACTCAGCCTCGAAAAGCTCTCTGTCTTCAGCCTCCCTATAATTGTTGATTGTATTTAAAAAACGCGGAGCGCATAGAAAATGTATGATTTTTTCCATAGATTTTTTTTCTATAGAAGAAAGCTCCCCATCAGAAAGGGTGAGGTTAAGATATCTATTCACAAGAATAACAGCCTCCTCGAGAGTAGAAGGCGGGCAATACTTTTCTTTTGCCTTTGGTTTTTCCGATTGAGATATTAAAGTTGGGGCGACATCTGTCAAAAAAGACATTACAGCACGCTGCTCCATAGATAACTTCTTAACTTCGACATCAGGAAAAACTATTTGGGCAACCTGAAATGAGCTTAATCCATCTTCAGCCAAGTCAAGGATTTCCTCTTTTTGATCGTCCGTCAATGATATAGGGTCTTTTTTTTCTTTCTTTGTAGTATTAAAATTCAAGTCCTCTTCAATCAGAAAATCCTTAACTGCCCGACCTTCCTTAGATCTACCGTCTAATGTTTCGTCTAGAAAGACAGCTTGGGTCAGTTTGATTAAATCTGGAATTTTTTTATGGTTTGCTTTAAGGTAAGCTTGTTGCTCTTTATTTAACTTCATGCTACATTATTATATCAGTTCGGTCAAGTATTTCTTCAGCTTTAGCTAAAAACATTTTTTTAAGATTTTTAATTTGCTTATAACCAGCCTTTCTTCCTTTTTCATTACTCTTGTAGCCCATAGTTTCCGCAACCTTTTCATCTGGAATATTTTCAATATATATTAGCCTATATATCTTATAGTGTTTTTCACTCAATCTACTTTCCATTTCTTTATGTAATTTTTTAGCGCATCGAACTACATCAAATGAATCCTGCTGAATACTGAATACCTCCTGAGGATGGTGGTCTAAAGCAAGAGGCATCTTTATGTCATATGCATTCTTTTTAGTTTTTTCCCATTTAGCATACAAGGGGCATTCCGAGCACTGCACACCGCTTGGGGTAAAAGCACACATTCCGGAATGAGACTCGTCTGCTTCGGTTGATGAGGATTGAGCAAAAGGGCAGCTAAGACATGGTCTAGCGAAATTCGTATAATAATTTCTAAAAATATTCTTAAGTTGGTTGGATATAATTTTGTTTACCCAAGGAGCTAATGATCTCTTTTGATCCCATTGATCCCATTTTTTATATATGTGGGCGCGGATTATTTGCTCTACATCGTCATAGTCCATCCATGCCAGAGCATGAAGATGCCACTTATGTCTTCTCTTTCGAAGCTCGTTATCTATTACGTCTGAACGATCTTCGTATTTAAGTTTTTTTGGTCTACCCATTTAACTCAGTTGGCTTACCTTGAGGGCGACATGATTGCATGCTTTCCTTGATAATTTCTTTTTTAGACTGAGTAGTGTTATTCTTATTCGGGGCCGATCGATTAATTCGTGGAGCTGGCGCAGAAGGGTTTTCAATCATATCCTTACCCTTGATTATACTTGGTAGCCCATAGTCTACATCGTATGACAAGTGGCGAATATCTGGAACAATTTCGATGTTAGTTTCATCTTCTTGCAGGGATTGAGTTCGGGAGGCAGAAGACTTACTTGACATTTTTTTATCTTCTGCAAACATACTGCATCCGCAGCTTGAGCAAAATTTAGGCTTGGGGTATGAGTATTCAACTTTGGAGCCACAGCTAGTACAATAGACACTATTCATAATTAATTATACCCTTTTTTAACAATAAATCAAGTCTTTGAGAGATATCCTGCAATTATTTTAGACTGCATCCTCAATAAACTCATACCTTCACCACAGACCTGTTTTTTATTTTTTACGAAATCCACACCAAGAACACCTATGATTCTGCCATTTAATAATTTAATAGGAACACATCCGATAGACTCAACCCCTTGCTTTTTTAGCTTATCTTTTAGCGTAGAATCCTCTATATCATTAACTTTGCCATAACAAAACCCATCGTTCTTAACTAAATCTTTAATAAAATAATTATAATTTGAGACTCTATGATTTTGACTACTTGGCGCCTCACAACTAATGCCCTCTTCTACAATTTCGTAAGTACAACTGAATTTCTGTTGTGAATTCCCACTGTAATAATGATCTCCGTTATGGAACTGATGCACATAGCATCTGTCCGCCCCTAATTTTTCGAGAGTATAAGACAATGCCGTATTGATGTTATCATTTCGATCTAAATCAAACGGCAAGGGGTCTTTTCTCTGTCGGAGTTTAGTGGATATATATACCCCAAATATCGTGAATACTCCACCAATTAATGCGCATATTATTTCTATCATTAATAGAATTTTACACTAAATTATTTACTCTCTAATTTTCCAATGATAAATTTAAGCAACTCATCTCGCATGATGTCATGTTTTGTAAATCGAAAGCAGTGGATGCCTTTCAATTTACTATCGTCACCATTAAATAGATTATACATCGCACTAAATCCACTTTTACCATTTATATCACTTTGCATAAAATCACCACAAATAAACAATTTGGTATTTTTTCCTATACGAGTAATAAGAGTAGTTAACTCTTTAAATGTAAAGTTTTGTGCTTCGTCAGCGACAACCACCTTGTCAATCCAGTTCGCGCCCCTGATGAAGTTTATGGGCATTGCTTCAATTCTCTGTTCCATGAGTTCTTTCATAACTGTGGGAGAGGTGTTTTTTCTAGGCAACATTTCATCTAACTTGTCTTGAAGCGGCCCCATGTAGGGGTTGAACTTCTCATCTATATTGCCGGGTAGTGCGCCAAGCCCCTTATCTGCACTTTCAATAATAGTTCTTATATACATTAAATCTAAATCATTATTACTGCTTAAATGACGTAAGGCAGAATAAACTGCCATATATGTTTTTGAGCTTCCAGCTGGACCGCAAACGAACATTATTCGAGTGTCCTCTCTTAAAGAAAGAGCTATAAACTCCTTTTGTTTCTTTGTTAGTCGTTTATTTTCAACTTCAAATTCAGCTGAACTTAATTGAGGAATATTAAACTCCTCTTCTTGTTTAACAGTTTTTTTGCGTGGCATCTATTTTTAGATTACACAGTGTAATATATTATGCATGAATAAATTTCAAATTTTTCAAAGATTATGTGACAGCTTAGGGCCAAGGGACGCAGCGGCTTGGTTAGGAGAACCTCATAAAACATTAAAAGGAGCATATCCTGCAGATTATATTAAGGCTGATAATTTAAAACCTTTAATAAAAATAATAGAAAAAGAGTTTCCATGTTTGAAGAAGGGAAAATAAAGTTTTCTGATATAAAGACTTTTTTAGAAACTAATCCTGACGGAGTTGAATCATCCAGTATTGCTGGATGGAGCGCGCCATTTAAGATGCCGAATGAACTTGATGCGTTTGGACAAGCCGTAGGGTCGCTAAGAGGGGGATCAAGCTATACACAATCAAGTTATAGTTTTTCTGAATTTAGAGGTATTACTAAAGCTGATTTACCTGTTATAAGTTCTAATTCAATTATTAATCAAACTATTACATCTTTTGTATTTAATTTCTCTTATCAAATTGTAGCTTCTAATATGTCTGGAGATAAAAATCATCCTTTCTTGTATACTATAAATAATAATGCTTCAGTTGGATCTTTAACTGTTAGTAATACTGGATTGATTAGTGGAGTAATTGATGTGAGTTCTAAAACAATAGTTAACAATAGCCTAACTCTATCCTTTAATGCTATAGCCGTCAACTATGCAGGAGCTTCCGTTCAGCCAATTACTTTAAATTTAACCGTATCCCTGCCAAACGAAAAACCAGAAATAGAAATAATAGGACTTAATCCTAAATATTTAATCACTGGAGATACCTACAATGATGAAGGCGCCACAGCTTTTGACCCAGAAGACGGATCATTAACTAGTAGTATAGTTACAACCAACCCAGTTAATACAGCCGCCGCCGGAACTTATCAAGTAAAATACAATGTTCAAGATTCTCAAGGACTCGCTGCAGATGAAAAAATAAGAACAGTGATAGTAAATCTGCCAGCAAACGACCCACCAGTTATTACGCGAACTGGTCCAGCTTCTGTTACAATTGTTCAAAACACAACATATACCGATCAGGGCGCAACAGCTTCCGATGCGCAAGACGGAAATATAACTTCAAGAATAGTCACTGTAAATCCTGTAAATACTTCAGTACCAGCTACTTATAGAATAACTTATAACGTAACCGATCTAGGTGGACTGTCCGCAGATCAAGTAACAAGGATTGTTCTTGTAGAGCCTGAGCCGAACACTCCGCCGACAATAACCTTAACAGGAAGCGCAGCAGTTTCCGTGAATGCAGGATCAACTTACACTGATCAAGGAGCAACAGCAACAGATGCACAAGACGGCAATCTCACGAGTCAGATTGTTGTAACTACTTCTGAAGGAGGCTCTAATGCAAATATATTAACTACAAATCCCAGAATACTTACTATAACATATACCGTGACAGATTCGGGAGGAATGAGCGCAAGCACGAGTCGACAAGTTACAGTTGTGAATACACCGCCAGTTATTACATTGATTGGAGATCCAGTTGTTAATATTGGGTCAACCACCACATCAACCCCCGCAGATATTATTAACGGCTTACCCGTGGGAACCACTATACGAGGAGAGTATGTCATGATTGGACCTTACGCTGCGTCGTCTGATATAACGTTCACAAAGTCCAACACTATCCTTTCCCAAAATGACGGTTGGGGAAGACCGTTTAGCAATTACGCTTCATTCGATATAGGTTTTACCTCTGGAACTGATTATAATTCTGGACATAGTGTGATATATTTTCGTGATAATAATGGCACACTACAAATGAAAGCGGAGGGGAATTTTATGACCCAAAGCAACGCGGGTGTAATGGCATCTGTGTGGAGAGATGTAAGTTTTACATCAAGGCCCGGAACCGGCCAAAATAGCGGATTCACTATATTCATGGAAGCGGAGCATATGCCCGATCATACCACCTCTTTCTATGCAGGGGAATGGTCCGAAGGTATAACAGTTTAAATTGAAAAAAATATGACAGACTACTACCAAGATCCCGGAGCAACCGCAAGTGATGCCGAAGATGGCGACATCACTGACAAAATTGTAAAAACCATAACAAAAACCACGACGTTTAAAGGTTCAACCCTTGAGGCTCCTGTAGATAATATACCATTGGATTCAGAAGGCTCATATACAATTAATTACAGCGTTACAGATAGTGCTGGGGCAGAAAGCACTGTAGCTAGAAAGGTACAGGTTAGCGGGACTCCACCACTTACAGATTTATCTGCCTCAACTTGTGGCGCTGTTGAGGCAGATTATACATTTGACGCGAATCATTTCATTCGCCTTGATTACGACCCTCAGATAGCCACATCCTTGGGGCAGGGCCCTTACACCACTCCTTCTTGGTTAGACTATCTGGGTAACGATTCTGCATTCCCATTTGTTGATGATTCAGTCCTTGCTCTTTCGACTCAAGGTGGCCAACCAAATGTGGCGGCCATCAATTATTTAAATCCGTCATTTGGCACATTTATTCCCGATGATATTCATCCGATTTTTTTCCAGCAGAGTATTGAACTTTATCCAAACGGAACAGCCGTCTACTATAGAAAGCACACATGGTATCACAACTTTTCGCAAATAGTTATAGGCAACTGGAGTGGTGGAGGGGTTAATGGGGATAAGCCCATACAGGTTACATTCACAAATTCAAGACCTCCGGAAAAAACTGAAGAGATTATCATAGACACTGGGTTCAATTTTAACTACGCAGTTGTTGCAGACCCGTGGGGAGATGGTAATACATTTGTCCTAAATGGTCTACCGCATGTCATGGACTTAAAGCAAGGTGCAAGTTTGGGTCTTGATTTCGGACAAGAAGTGACACTATGTTTTACTGCCCCAACGCAAGACCATGTTTGGACTAAAATATCCGGCAATGGTCAAAATCTTCTCTACCCTGACCCTCAGGATACCACGCAACCAAATCCTAATGGATGGGGCGGTGGACATGTGCAACCCGGTCTTCTTGACGGAACCTCATCCGACACAGTAACAAAAACTTTAGTACGAGGAGAAGGCTTAACAATGGAGAGGCCTGAGATGAAAGCTAACTACATATGGAGTATGACGAAGGTGGCGAAACCGGTGCCAATTGATTGGAGCGGGTTTGGCTCCGGGGCGGTCTTTTTCCTCTCTGGTCAACTTGTTTAATTTATGAAATCTTACTTTAGTGAACATTCGATTAAGGTATCCAAAGATGGTATAAATAACCATCGCTCTTTACTCGGATACAAAATTGCTGATTTTGGCTCAGATATTGAGCAGCGCATAAAAGATGAATACCCCGAGGATATTTTAGAGTTATACAAAAAACTTCACGAATCCTGTAGGTCAGTCTTCTTTGGCTTAGATAATCAAAATGAGTGTAAAAAAATTTATTTTGAATCAAACTCTTTTCTACATAAAGCAGTTGTGGCTAAAGGTAATGAGAGGAGGTATAAGATATATCTCCAAGGACCGGACGCGGAAGGAATACATTCTTATGAATCATGGGAGACGGACTCTAGCTTTGAGGTAAAAATTAAGCAACTTGCTACATCACGGGCGGTTTTTTCTAAGATTCGCGAAATGGAAGAATTTTTATTAAGGGTTTGCAATAATTATAACCCCTCTTGCCTTAATGATCTTAAGGATTTCTTGGAAAAGGAAAGCGAGTCACAACTTACATGGTTTGCTACAAATCCAGAAGATTTAGAATTTACTATATATTATGCCTAGTAAAACAAAAAAGTTCATAAATCAAACAAGTCTTCGCATTCTTCTTCTGTCATTCGGACAGTAATTAATTGGCCATTGTCTAAATCTATTACGGCAAATATTGCTCCATCATCTTCGCCGCCAATTTCTTCATATTCATTTATGATTGTTCCTTGTATGTCTCCTTGTTCTGTCGTAACTATGCATTTTTTATTATTTTTCATAATTTTTAATCCAATCTAAAACAGTCATATAATTTAATTCATCTTTTTTCTTTTTAAATTCGCAAGAAAATACATATCTTGTTTTATTAAAGTTTATTACACAATGATCTATTTGAGTGTTAAATAGATAAAAAGTATTTGGCTCGTATTTAAGTTCTTTTATTTTTTCGACTTGGTATTTTGATGGGCGAGTTTTAAATAATGTATGGCCATGATCACACTCCAGCACCATATTCACGGACACTCCGCGATAATCATCCTTGTGCCAATCATAAATACTATCTTTTTCAATAGAAATAACTCCAGCTCTCTCAATTTCGAAAGCTTTATCTAGTTCAGACAAAACCGTTTCTTTCTTCCAAATCTCTTGAGGCACTTCAAATGATGCCCAGTTGAAATACTGCTGAAAGGAACTAGTGATGGTTGACAGATTATTCCTAAAATATGGCGTTATTATAGAGGACGGCTTTTTTATTTTAAAAAAATACCGGTCACTCATTGCCAATTAATTAAGTTTATCGTAATCAGCTTTGCTCCCAAAAGCAGGAGTGGATAAAACAGAAGAAGATGGAGGAAGATTCATATTATTTTAACCAATCTATAGAACCATAAAATTTATCTAGTCTAAAGTAGGAAGGGTTGATGTAATAGTGGTTAGGGTGATCAGTAACAGCTCCGTTAGGATATACAAACGGGCGATATTCAAAGCCTTCGCTTATTAAAAGTTCGTGACACTCTTTCATGCATGGGTGGTAACTTTCAATACACAGAAGGCCAACTGGAATGGACCAGTCCATGGTCTTTAAAACAGATAACTCGAAACCTTCTACATCTAAACTCCAAAAATCTAAAAAATCAAATTTATGTTTTTTAAGAAGGTTGTCTAACCTTTCTCCTTTTACGCTAATAACCCGATCTGCTTTGCCTCCGCCCTCATGCCATTTATCTAAGAACTCCTGACCTGCGCTTCCGTCATTTACCGTTGTGACTTCGGGGCGCCCGCAAGTCATTAAGTCAACACTAGAAGACGTAGGGTGAATAGCATAGTTTAAATTTATACAGTTAGGACGATTCTTAACTAATTTTTCATAAGTAAGAGGGTGAGGCTCGATAAGCATTCCTCGTGAAAAGCCTAACGTCTCCTCTAGGAACTTAGTGTTACTTTTATCTACACCATCATGCGCCCCGAGCTCTAAAAAAGTGCCGTCGGAAAGCGGCTGGTTGATAGCATGAGTAAAGATGTTTTTATCTTCATTATATTGACTATAAAAAGCCTTCTGCTTTTCTAATATTTTAACGTGCGCCTGTATATCGGTGCAAAAATCCTGAGATTTATCATACCCTTCTAGATCCCATCGTGATGGTAGGCAGTTAAGGTTAAAGGGCTTTTCTGTAGGATTTGCCTGCATGACTATTGGGGTCCAAGCTTGTCGTAATCAGCTTTACTACAAAACTTAGTCAACTTTGTGCCATCATCGTCCACTGCCTTAAAAGAGTAACGGGTTACTTCTTTTCCTGTTTTCGTGGTATTAGTATATTCCTTTTTCTCCACAAGGTCGGCGGCAATCTGTACTTTAGTTTTTTTTCTTACATTATAGAATTCTATCATAATGAATTAGTTTACACCAAATATAGTCTGTTATTTTTTTTTGAATAGCAAATAATTTATAAATAATAAAACTTTTGAAATATTGATAAATAGTACCCCCCCGCTCAATCCAAAAGGTCGATTGGCGGATTTTTTTAGTTAATGGGGCGGGTCTGCCTTATGTTCTATATCCCTAGGCGGCTGCCCAATTCGATTGTGCTATGCCATCATGAGAACACGGGTGCGTCCATCGCATTGCTTGGTGATGTCTTTAAGTGAAAGCAGATTTGCCTTGACGAAATCTTCTGAAACAAAATAAGTGTTTGGTTTCAGTACCCAATTCTTAGGATCGACAAGAGCAAGCAAAGTTGTTCCGCTTTGACCAAAGAGAACCCACTTGTTGGCAAGCTCTCGTTTTTTTCGCTTAGGTAAAACTTTCATTCTCCGAAAATTTCACGCATTGAACCACTAACTTGATCCATGTCAACGAGATTCTCGTCAGCGTCAAAGTCAATGTCTTCTTTGTCATGCTCAACTGCATCGAGCGAAACGAATTCATCACGAACATCATGCTCAGATGCTTCGAGCAAGCCGTGATTGAGGACAACATCCTCGGTGAGTTTCTCTTGCTTGAGTTCGTCAAGCATATCGGCAAACCTTGCGTCTACCTTGTTGTCGCTTGTGGCGACTGCGTTAGCTATAAGTGCGAGTCTTTCTGATTCTGTCATAGTTATAAGAGTATAGATTTTTCTGTAAAAGTCAAGGCTAATATTCAACTGTTTTGTTGAACGATACGATCAACTAGCTTACGCAACTCTTGCAAGTCTTGCACAAGTTCTTGAGCCGTCTCGTTGCGAGTGATCGAGCCAAGGTCGAGGTCAGCAAGAAATTTGAGCTTGCCTGACATTGAGCCGATTGCGTGAATAGTGTCCACCTGTGTGATGGCGTGAGCTTTGATCTGTTCTTTTGTCTTAATCATATATATATAAAGTAACATACAAATACCGAAAAGTCAAGGAAAACATGAAAAAAGATTCAACTATCTTCCTGCACAATACAACTACCGTAAGTAGTTGACTACTAGATACTTAGTGCCGGCGCTCTGCCCGCAGGGCTAACTACTTGGTAGTCAGTAACTTAGGGGATTATGCGTTCAGTTGACGCTCTAGCTGTTGAATGCGTCTGTCAATGTCAACCTGCACAGATTGGATCTGATTGGCTTCGTTGGCTCTGCCTAAGCGAAGGGCGTTGGCTCTCTGTATAGTGAGAGCTTGCAAGGTTGAGATGAGTCTCTTGATCTGTTCCTGTATCATGTTCTTGTGTGTTGGTTGTTGGTTATGCCTTGATTAGGCGGTAGCGTCTACGATGCTCGCCCTTGTTGTTTGCGAGCCGTGCCTTATATAAGGCTTCAGCTTGACGCTTGTACATGGGGATGGATTCAGTAACCCAACCCGACTTGGCAGTGAATGCGATTGATTGAAGAATAAGCATAATGATTGTCTTAGTTGTTTGTGTTATGTGTTGCGATGCCGTAGAATAGCGACCAAGCAACTGCGAGAAGTAAAGCGATGACCTCCATGACTTAGGACTTGGAGGTTGGGATGAACTCGTTAGAGTCTACTAGCATGAAGTGGGTTTGCTTGTGCTTAGAAGCAAGCTCATTGGCTACCTTGATAGCCTTGGCATGAGTGCTGACTTGGTCAACAAGTTTGCCGAAAGCAAAGACATTAAAGAATTTAGTGAAGTTTTGGTTTTGTTCGATCTTAATCATAATAGTAATATAAGGGAGTTTTTAGTAAAAGTCAAATAAAAAGTGAAGTTTTTTTAGTAAATCAATTGATCGTTTTGTCCGTCAAGATAGGCTTGTGAAGTGGCTTCTGTAATACCTAGCTTGCTAATAAGCTTTCTTGAATCGTTTGAAAAGTAGAAATCTCCATCATAGCCAATTCTCCATGCTAGGCGAATGATTGCCTCGGTGTCGTTGTGTAGGTAGTGCTTACGCACGGCTCGGTCGATTGTGTTAAGTTTGGACTCTAGTTTTGTATATGTCATAATTGTAATCTAAAGGATTAACGGCAGAATGTCAAGAGAAAAAAGGATGTTTTTTCACTGAGGACATTGGAACGGCAACCCGCTTCTGAGAGCGGTAAACCCTTGCTAAAACAAAAGTCTCAGCTCCGTCCTTGTGGACACCCTCGACATGGAGGATTCTGCGTTTGTAATCTACTACTACATCGTTTTTCTTAATCATATATACAATATAGCAGACAAAATGCTAAAAGTCAAGAAAAACATTCAACTAAGTTTTTGCACGATTCTCCTATCCTAAGTTACTGGTAGTCAGATAGTTAGCGCCTGCCGGCGGGTCCGCGACCCTAACTAATTGATAATCATAAACTTACAAAACAAAAAAAATAAAAAAAGTGAAAATAAAACTTGACTTTTGCCGATTCTTTTGGTATATTGTTTGTATGATTAAGATAATAAAGAATGCAAACTTTCAAGGATGGTTTAATGTGATGCTCAACGGCGAGCTTGTAGATAACGCAAGGACTCACGCCAAAGCCTTGGTAATAGCCAAGAAGCTAGAAAAGAAGCTTCCAAATACCATACCAACAGGAGCGAGACTTAAGTAAAAAAAAATAAAATAATCCTTGACAAAACGCCTTTTGTGCTGTATGTTATACATATACTAAGATAAACAAAATAACAAAAATAAAAATGAACTTAACTCAAAGAGAAAAAATCCTCCTCAAATTCGTAATCGCTAAGCAAAAAAAAGTGAAGAAATAATTTGCTTTTTCGCTCAACCTGTGTTACATTGTATATAGAAAGTTAAGTTAATAAGAAAGAAAAAAAGTTATGACAAAATCCGAAATGCTCAAAGAAATCTCAATCCTTCACGAAACGCTTGTCGATTGCGTTCTAACCATTGCCGATAAGGTTGCGATTCGCAACGAGATCGGTGACCTTCAAGACAAGGTCGCTCTTCTCGACTTCCGTAATGAAGGCGAAGATGTCGACTTCGGTCATCACTCCGAATGGGAGTAAACCTTTAACCATTAACAAAAAAAATTATGCAATTACTATTCATATCATTCTCTAAAGTTTCCGAGAAACTCATCAAAGCAAGCCTTAGTGCTTACAACGACAAGATGGCTCGCCACATCTTCGAAGTCGAAGGTGTTTCTCGTAAGCAATGTGCTTTTAACTTTTGCAAACAAGGAATCGTTTCTTGGGATCTTTTCGATCAACTCAAGGAAATGGCAGATGCCGAGGCAGATCCTCGCTTTTGCAAGGTTACTCGTTTTCGTCAATCTCGTGCCGAGGCAAGAGAAGAAAGACTTGCAGACATCTGCGATGATCTTCGTTGCTCGCCTTACGAAGCTGAAAGATTTCTTTCCCATAACGAAATGCCAAGAAATTGGTAAAAAAAACTTGACTTTTGCCAAGACCTGTGTTACTTTATAAGTATGAAAAACAAAAAACCACAAGCCCCAAAACTTCGGTTGCAAGTCCTTTTTACAAAGGCTCGCCCACACAGGGACAAGTCCAAATATGACCGCAAGCCAAAACACCGCAAGGCGTGGGCTTAAGTTGCTGACTATCATATAGTTAGGCGGTCGGCGGGGCGGCAAGCGGATTGTGCAATAAAATAGTTTAATGTTTTTCTTGACTTTTCGGGGTTTGTCTGTTATGTTGTTAGTATGTTAAAGAGAAAAAGAAAACTCCAAAAAATCGCTCTCATTTTAAAAGCCAAAGGCTTCCAAGGAAGTATCTTTAAAACTATTCAGAAAATAAATCAAAAAAAGCTTGACTTTTCTCGTTAATTCCATTAAATTATATATATGATTAAAAATAAAACATTCATCGCAAACGTTCATGTCTCCTCTATAGAACGAGAGGAAAAGCTTCCTTTGTGGAATACTCACATGAATGCTTTCGTAGATACTCACATGACCAACAACATTTTTGAGGTTCAAGCTGAAGATAAGCACGAAGTAAGAAGAAAGGTCAAGGCTCTCGTAAATAAGCTCCAAACCAAAGTTCAGTTCAAGCGTGGTCTTATAACCAAGCAAGGCGACAATGCTATGTGGTACATCAACAGAATAACAGAAAAAAAGCAAAATAAGCATTGACATTTTATAAAAAAAAACCTATAATTAAAACATAATGAGAAAAGTCACAGAACAAATCAAACACGCATTCGAAAGTCGCCAACGCAAAGCCGTAGGCAATACAACCACAGACGGCAACACCGTTTGGCTACATGGCAACGCAATTATAAAGCGTGATCCTGATGGCTTAGTCCGTTGGTCTCTCGCAGGTTGGAACACCCCAACCACTCGCGAGCGTGTCAATGGCATAGTCAATGCGGGCGTTTGCCAAGTTAAATTCGAGGCTGTTTTAAACGGTCAAGAAATTAACCCATCCGACTGGTTTGCCGCCCCACATTCTGTTGGCAAGCCTTTGGTCTTCTAAGTCTTTGATGCTTAGATAGTTAGGTAGCCAATCTCCGGACAATAGAATTGTGCAATAAAATAGTTAAAAGTTTTTCTTGACTTTTGGGCTTAATTGCTTTAGATTGTATATATGATTAAGACAAAAGCATTCGTTTTCGATTTCGATGATACATTAGCCTTCACAGACGCAAAGGTTCGAGTCGTTGACTCTTTCGACTTTCATGTCGCGACCTTGACTCCTCAAGAGTTTAATAGCGTAAAGCTCAAAGATGGTCAACGCTTTGACTTTTCAGACTTTGATAGGTCTAGCCTTATCCTTAACGGAACACCAACTAAGTTAATTGAATTGGCAAGAGATGTCTTTTCTGAAGGGCATTCTGTTTTCATTCTTACTGCAAGAGCAAACCAAGCAAGTTCTGCAATAGCTGAATGGCTCAAAGGTTTCAAGGTAATTGCAAAAGAAATTCACTGCGTTGGATCTTCCGATGGTGGAGATATCGCAAAGGCAAAGCGTAAGGTGTTGCTCTCGGTTATTGAAAACTTCGACCAAGTTTGGTTTTTTGATGATGACGCTAGGAATATCGAGCTTGCAAAAGACTTGCCATTAAAAGCGAAAAAAGTTTAATAAAAACTTGACTTTTTAAGAAAACACTGTTACATTATACTTATGATTAAAACAATACTAAACACTCTTATAGATTCCTTTTGTGCTTCTATGCTCGTTGGCTTTTTCTCTTTGGGAATTGCTTTTTTTCTCGTTCCTATGTTCGATGCTCAAACAGCTATATGGCTAAGCATTACATCGTTTCCGTTTTTTGTAATTGGTTTGGTGTTCTTTATGGTCTTGGATAGGAGAGGATAATCTAATGGTAGATACATTCGATTATAGTGGCAAGAAAAATGTGCCCTTTGATCCTAAATGGCATGGTAACCAACGCAGGTGGAAGGCTCATTGCACGGGCAACCTGTACGCTCTTACTATACAGAATAGGTCAATGAGTCACTCGTTCGTTGTACATCAGTACGGCAAGAATGCTTGGCAGGCAGGTCTACGCTACTACAGAGGTTTTACTAGTCCTCCAGCCAAGAAGCGAGACAGTTGGGTTTGGCAATGCACCAAGGTGGTGAGTGCTAAGCTACTGACTACCAAATAGTTATGACTTAACTCCGCCGGCCGGCGCTAACTACCTAACAGTCAACAACTTAACGCAATAGAATTGTGCAAAAAAATAAGTGAAAGTTTTTCTTGACTTTTGGAGTTTTCTTTGTTATATTGTATATATGATTAAGTTAATAGAAATTCACGAATGGTCTTCATTCATCTCAGTTAAAATCCACGAAGGTGGAGAATTCCCTAGAGTTCGCTCCACGGGTTTGCTTTCGGGCTTAAACCGAATCCTCAAAGACGAGTTTGCTCAAGCTCGCTTGTGTGGCAACGAAATCAAGATCAAGCGGTCAGGCGTTGGTCGCTTTGGTGGAATTAAATACAAAGACCTCCACAAAATGAAAGTTTCTTCTTGACTTTAGGCAATCCCTCTGTTATATTGTATATATGAATAAAATTGAAAAACTAATCCAAATCAAGGAAATTGAAATTTCCGAAATGTCCACCGCGATTGATCGCATGAACGCAAAAGCTACCCCTGAGACGGCAATGACTATCGCAGTCGCCAATGATGTTTTTGGTGGAACTCTCAGAGAACTCAAAGGTCAACTTTTCGATCTCAAGGAAGAGCAAAGCCGAATCGAGAAGCAGAACGAGCTAAATAGAATTATGGGAGAAATGAGTGATGAGGTCGTCGCCAACAACGGACGTTTTTAATTAGATAAAAAAAATGTCTTGACTCTCTGCGTTAAACCTATATAATTATATACATGAACCGAATCGAAAAACTAAACCAACTTATCAATGACTTGACAGATGTCGCAAACGCTGGACACATTGGTGCTCGAATTCAGATTGTAGAAGCCCAAGCCGAGCTAGACAAAGCGACACAAATTGAAGAGGATCAGCTAATCATGTCCGAGCAGCTTATCCGAAAAGCCTAGCCTAAGTCCTTGATAGGCATATAGTTATGCCTCGAGGGAGAGCAAATTCATAAGTATATAATAAGCAAAGACTTAGGAAAACTAAGATTTTTTGTTTTTTTCTTGTCTTATTAGCCTATTTGCCTATTTGGTAAATTGCCTATTTGTTGTGCAAAAAAAAGGGGGCTCCAACCACGGAGCCCCCACAACCAACAACCATTAACTAACCATGAAAAATTATTCCTCCGAACTAAAAAGATCTGCGTACATTATCCAAAATACAATTAGCCAAGGGCAGAGAAGAATTACATCCCAACCCATTACTTGAGCATCCCTTCTACTACAGGACGAGCAACAAGGTTGCGAATAGCAACTCCATTGTACTGCTTGCCGTGAACAACAGAACGAAATGCTCTTGTGGCGACATCATAGTACGCAGGAACTGCACTACCTGCCTTGTTGATATAGACGAACCAAATTTTGTTTCCGTCTTGGTTGACTGACTGAGGAGCGTACTTCTGAGTCATGGCGTTAGCGTTTTTCTTTAGGTTTTTTGCGATTTTCATAATATAAGTATAGTATATGTTTTAGTTTTTGTCAAGAAAATTTATTAGTTAATTTCGTCTCTTAAGCTATGAAGAAGAGTAACCCAAGCAAAGTCATTGAGTTGTGCTTGATGCATTAATTGAGTGACCTGTAAAGGAGTTTGATGAGCAAGAACATCATCATACTTGCACAAAGGAAGCATGGTGTCTTGATCTTGAAACCACATTGCAACTTCGTAAGTGTTGTCATCTGCATGACCATACAGACCATCACCATCTCCAATGTTTTGGACAACTGAGATCGTGAATTGATCAAAGTTATCCTTGTCTCGGTGACCGAAAGTAAGCTTGGCTTGAATAGCCTTGCCTTGTGCGAATCCTCCATGTTGGTTGAAAACCAAATCATCGAAGCTTTTTAGTTGAGTATCGTTCTTAATCATGTATATAATACTAAAGTAATTTTGTGTTTATGTCAAGGCTTTTTTTACCACCAAGAGGAATAATATACTTTTTTTCCTTGTGCAATAGCCTTGTAGGCATCTTTTATGAACTTTAAGTCTGCATCTTTATGAAAGTAATCTCCTTCTTCAAAAGGGTTTCCATCTTCATCTGTCCATCCGAAAGAATCATTTCCAAAGAAAAATCCTCCCGTCTCAGGCAAGTCCTTGTTATGGATTGAGGCTTCTAACTGCTCGATGTCTGTAACAGTAAGATGCACAGGTTCACAGTTGAAATCACCCAAGCCACCATTATCAGTAGGGGAATTGAAATTTGGTCGACCTTTTAACTCCCAAAGTTTTTCCATGTAACCTTGTAGTCTATTGTGCTTTCTCCAATAAGCTAATTCTTCTTGCTCTTCTGCTCCTTCGGATTCTTTTGCGTATGCGTATTGATCTAGTCCCATAATTTTTTATTCCTCTTATCTGATTGTTATAATATAAGTATGACGGAATAAGAGTCTTTTGTCAACCTTTTTTTTCTACAAAATCAATTTTTAATTTTGTCCGTACAAGTTTGGTTGCATAAATGCCGGTGGGTCAAGTACTTACAAAAATGGGGTGGGTTGCTCTCTAACTATATGGTATCCACTATGTTATGAAAGTAACCTTGTTGAAGTAAGACCTGACATTCCTGTGGGAAGCAATAGTATACCATCATTAAATCTTCTGTGTTCCACTCAGCTTCACAAAAAATTTGATCTAATAAGCCCACACAAAGAAGGTAGGTCTCTGCGTTCATTAGAAAGCCACAAACCCTTCTTGTACCCTGTCCAAGAAATCATTGGCACACTCTTCTACCGCATTACTAAATTCATAGCCGTCTGGATCAAAGCTCTCATCATAATAATCACAGAAAGCAAAGTCTTCCATGTCATGTACGCTAAAGCCTAATTGTCCGATAACTATTCTGTCTACTTGTTTAATGAATTCGTTCATAATATAATAATATGTGATTTGTTTGTTTTTGTCAAGTTAAAGTTGTGCAGACTGAAAAGAAGATTCTATTCTCAGTTCATCCTGTAATGCCTTGAGGTCGCATATGATATCATCTAATACTTCCTCTGATGATTGAAATGTACTACCTATTGGAAACTTTTCAGGATGTAGATCGTGCTGATCTAGGCAGACCTTCGACATTGGATCTGCCCATGCGAGATTGCCTTGGACAAGATGGGATATCATATCTCTAATTTTCGTTTGCGTCATCATAGTACTTTTCCTCCTACTCTGTAAACTGACCATGTTTCTTCGCCCTTGTATTGGCTTAGTCGAAAGTTGTTGTCTGTCTCTGCCCAATCGACTGCACCTTGTAGTGTGAGAAAATAAAGAGGCGATTCGCTCGGACTCGCATCATCTACTAACATATAAACTCCTTCTGCGAGATCGCATGGGTTGGTATTCTTTTCTTGTTCGGCTTGAGCTTTCCATTCAAGATATTCTAGTTGTTCTTGTGCGTAATTCATAGTATAAGTATAGGGGTTTTTATGTTAATTGTCAAGGGTAAAAGGCGTGCCATATGAGGTAGGAGTCGAACCTACAAGAGTTTAATTAGGACTGCAATCCGCACCTCTCTTATCTCCTCCGATTTGCAGATCGGACAGAACCCATTGGCATATAAAGTGATTGTTGAAAGAACTAATTATAAGTATGACAGAAACCACCTAAAAGTCAAGAAAACAATTCAACTAAGTTCTTGCATAATCCTACTGCGGGCGGGCCGGCGCCCTAACTATATGATAATCAAAGATTTAGTAACCTAACCAATTCAAGACTTTCTGTGCATCATACTCCTCAAGGTCACCTAAGTCTTCAAAAAATTGCTCTATGTCTTCGCAGTTATGCCTCGCCAATTCAAGCAAAGCCCTCTCTCTTGTTATTGTTAAGTCCTCGGCACTTTCGTAATAGTCAATCATGAGTCAACTCCTTCCACTACAAATCCCGTTTCATCTTTCTTGGCTCGACCTTTTTCGATAAGACCAACAACGACACCTTTCTTGTCAAGAAAACGCAAGTCAGTATCATCCCCATTGACAACCTCAAAACCTTTCCAAGTCTTGGGAAGTTGATTGCGAAACACCACGGCAACATTGCCACCCATTGCAAGAACCATCTCACACTTCTTGTCGTTGTTTTCCGAACGAGAGAAAGTTAAATGGTAATTAGAAGGAAATTTTGCTTCGCCCTTGATGAATGGCTTGTCAAGGAAAGAACACATTCTTTTGAATGACTTGGTATAATCATAGAATTGAGTCTTGTCGAATTCCTCAAAGATAGTTGCTCCACCTTCGTTTCTCTCATTCTCCCACATTAAATCGCTTGTAAGGTTAAGACGGAAAACTGCTTGCATTTCTTTCTTTAAAGCTGACTTGATTGAACTAGAAATTTCTTTCGATAGCTTGGTAAAGAAATCCATTTTTTGCTCAAAGAATAACTTTGTCTTGGCAATGCGTGATTCTTGAATAGTATTCATTTGCCCACGACCAGCCGTGTTAAGGCAAGACATTGTGCAACCTTTGCTTCGCCATTGGCAAACTTCGTAACCTGCAAGATTCGCAGGAGCAAGGTGGATACCTTTAGTTATGTAACCTAATTTCTCGCCTTTGAGAATCTTTTGATTACCTGATGTGAGTAGAGTTGTTTTAATCATAAGTAAATAATAGTATAATTAGCTTTGTTTGTCAAGGCTTTTTTTAATAATCTTTTGTGCTTTTTTAATTCCTTCCTCAAAGCCGAATTGTCCGACTAAGCGTTTGAAGGTTTCCCATGGAATTGTGTTTGGTGGAAGTTTATTGAATTCTTTCATTCTTTCTGTTGCTTTCATATATATAAGTATGACATAATATTAGCGTAAGTCAACAAAAAAAACTATAAAATTAAAAGTTTTTACATACATAAAGTATTGATTGACAAGTAGTTGTGCAATTGATCTGGCCGGCGCCCTAACTATATGAGTATCAATAACTTAGGTAATGTCATGAATAAGAAAAGCCCCCTCTCCGATACTCAGAAAGGGGGCTTAAGTTATGATTAAGGTGACCTTATATCAAGCAAGACCTCGCTTGCGATTAGCAAGCCTTATCTTACTTTGAGCAATCCGCTCAATCCGCTCTGCGTCCGCTTTTTGGGCGAGTAAGCTATGGTAATAAATGCTATCTTCGGGTACTGACCCAAAGTCGGCAAACTTACCTTGTTTTTGATAATGTCCCGATTTCATGTTATTCATGACTTGGGACGCTCTTGCGTTTTTTGCTACTGACATAAAATTATGCTCCTACAAGTTCAGCTTCAAGGACTGCATCTTGAGCAACGAATCGGCTTTTATCGAAGCCAACTTCTGTGTCAAGGATTGAGTGTAATGCCTCAGAGCGTTGAGGAAGAGCGACAAGGTTACCCTTGTAAACTTCGGTGAAACCATTATAAAGGGAATTTGCATTCCGATCCCAAAATTCGGGATGGTCAGAAGACTGCCATTGGTTTACAACATCAAGGATTTTACTCTTGGGAACTGCACCCACTTGGCAAGCACGGATGACGATGTCATTAACTTGCGAGTCGGAAAGCTCATGGTTTTTGTAAGCCTCGATCCTCTTGTCTTGACCAAGCCAAAAGTCGAAGAGGCGACCAAGAGTCCGAGCGATCACATGATCTAGCTCAGAAAGGATGTTCTTGGTATGTCTACGAGCAAGCTTGACTTCGTTAGTGAAGATAAGATTATCACAAACAAATGGAGCATCTCCTGCACACAAACCTGCAGGGAAGCATTTGTCGTGAGCGTTACGCAATCCAACAATCGTACCACGATCTTTGGATTCTCTGTTTGGATGAGTTACCTCAAACAAACCAAAGTAGCGTTGACCATTTCGAGCGAGATTGTGAGACTCACCTACGACAGAGAAGCCACCATCACTAAGATGCTTGCGAGTCTTGTTGATCAAGAGGTTGTGAGAAATTGGTTGATAAGAGATAGAACGACTTCCGTCTTTGTTCTCCTCCTTGCGATATTCCACTTGTGGAGTGGTAACTGCTTGAATTTCCTCAAGAGTTGAAACTTTATGCTCTCCTCCGCAAATGCGAAGATTGTTTTGTTTTTCTGAATTAATCATAAGTATAATAATAAGGGATTTTTGTTAATTTGTCAAGGGTTAATTTCTATAATTTTCGTTTAAATTATCATTTCGTTGATTGTCCCAAGCTTCTGCTCGTTCAGCAATCTCACATAAGGTAACACCGACAAGGGCAAGAACCTTGGCTTTAGTGTCATCAATATCTCCACGACCTATGGCGGGTTCAATTAATATCTCATGTATAATCTCCATGCAAGAACTTACTGCTTCAATTGAAGTCGGGTTATCGTTGGATTCGAATTGGTCATCATTAATCTTCATAATTATAAGTATGACAGAATCGAAGATAATTGCAAGAAAAAAAAGTTAACTGCATTCACTTTGCTGTGCAACTAATACAGGTCTATAAGATCAACTGATACAGATAACGTAAACTATTGACTATCAGATAGTTAGCCGGCCCGGGGGAAAAAATTACGTAACTATCTGAACAAGAAGAGGATACAAAAAAGCCGGAGGACCTACATCCCCCGGCTATATTTGAGTGCCCTATATTTGAGCTAAGTTCTTTTTTCTTTATAGTAAAGTTTTCTCAGCAGCGCGGCGTGCTCAGCCTTACGGGCCCGCCATTGGGAACCAAAAAGGTTAGCTTCTTCTTCATAAGCTAACTCGTGAGCTAGCGCCCTGATACGTTTCTGCAGCGATTCAGTGTTCATGATTAGATCCTGACCATTGAGGTTATACGGTCATAACGAAATGAACGAACTTGACCGCGATTCAAGCAGTAGGATCTAAATCCTACTACAGACTTACCCTCTGAGGTGTTACCAAACTCACGACTGTGAGAAGGAGCACGGACAGTATACATTTCTGTGCGACCGTCAAGCGTACGGTAGACGACCTGATACTTAGGGCTAACTAGATTAAGCAACTTCTTTAACATTTTCTTTTTCTTCCTTTCTTTGTTTTAATATTGATTGACATTCTTCATAAACACCCTCTGCCTCTGACTTGGTATCAAAAGATAAGCAAATTAGTTCTGGTTCTGGAAAATAGGGATGCCATGGCGTCGGAGTTTCCTCGAACCATATATCCCAAGTTTCGCTATCCTTATCAAATAAAGGATCTTCTAGAGGTGGTAGTGAACAATTCTCTGTAATGTAATTTATCATGCCTTAATTATACGAAATTTTTGTCTGTAAGTCAAGTTAATTATGCCGTGCCCGAGTACTTTTTCCAAACCTCTAAATCTAAGTCAGTAACACTCTTTCCGAGTTGCCTAGCAATATCTTTAAATATGCTAGCAAACTGATGGTATACGGAAGGATTGGTGGGAGTAGTCTTAGGTGCGTTGGTGTACCCTTGATCTCTTAGAAAATGGAGGATGTGCGTATCCAACATAGGTTCATCAAAATCCTCACGAGAATGCGATAGAAAAAATCGTGCAGTCTTCAGACCAATACCTCTCACCTGCAACAATCTGTTCAAGGAAACTGCGTACAAATCGGATATCATCATAACATCAATATATGAATTATATCTTTGCTTGTAAGGAGAAATTGAGTATTCCTTCATGAGTTCCATGAGTCTTCCTTCTGCCCATGCATACCTAATCAAAGAGAAAGGAGAATCTGCGTGCTCACAGAGATTACCATACAAATCTTTTAATGCAGTAAGAAATCTATCGAGCTTCGGTGCTTCAATTGCCGATTTCTTTCCGGCAACATTAATTGCAAAGAGGATAAATTCCTCAAGCTCAACATGTGATCTGTCATAGTTAGTAACTTTTGCAGGATTAATCATTAGTCTTGAGGGTTAAGGATTTCGCCAAGCTTGTCGTAAACTTTTTGTTTTGAGCCTGTGAGTCCTGTTTCTTGTTTGATAATGGTATATGCAGATTGTCCTCGCCTTGTCATGCCAAGAAGCTCAAGCTTGAGCATCTTATGTAGTGTGCGAAAACGGAATTCAGCTATTCCTTCGGGTGTGTCTATTGTTTTTGTCATGATATAATTCTCTCAAATTTTCAATAAAATGTCAAGCTTTTAATTGCTCATTATAATATTCTTCGTTAGGTTTTCCATTATCGTGGAGAACTCTAAGCTCTTCGCATTCCGCAGGGAACACATGGCATTCTGCATCTGCACCATTCTGCTTGGCATACCAATCAGGTGGAGACAAAGGCTTAACTACTAAACCTAGGAAGCCATGTTCCGTGAAGTAACGCAGAACCTTGCTTCTGCCAATTCCGTTGATCTTTACATTGACAAGCGTGTTAACGGCAGGAACAGGCTTATCGGTTACCCATTTGGGTTCGGCATATGTATTGTTTTCACTCATAGTCTTAAATCTAATTCAAAAATGTTCCAATGGTCATGGTCTATGTTTTTCTCTGCCCACTTTACTGCTCTCATTTGATCGTAGAAAGTATAATACTTTTGGGTTTCTTGGTCAACGAGTAAAGCTCCACCATCTCTTGGGTGATCGGGCTGACCATCATTTGTTATTGGAAAATCAGAAGGATCAAGCCAACCTTCGGTTAATATCATCTGTGCTTTGTCATTCATAAGTATAATACTAGACTAGTCTACGAAATTTGTCAAGCAATTAAAACTCTTTTTTCTTCAAGCTTTGCTGTGCATCCAAACCATCTAGGGCTTTCGTCATCTTTATGAACGAAGGAGTCGTACTTGTAGGGGTTATAAGTGATCTCTCTCATTTGGGAATCAGGAAGATCTTTCCATACTTGCTGAAGCATACTTACCTCTTTGCTTAACTCTACAAAAATTCCCGTGCAATAAGGTTCAAGAAACCCACTAATGCCCGCATGAACATTCTTTCTCTTTTCCTTGCGAACTCTAGCTTGCCCTACTCTGCTGACTTTGATTGCACAGGAGTATAACTGAAGCTCAAGAGCGTGTAGCTTAACTAATCCGTTTTGTCTTACGCTCCAACAATTTTTATGGAGGTTGCGGTAAACGAAAACCTTTTTGTTGAAGTCAATTTTATATCGTGAGTCTTGCTTAATCATACCTATAAGTATGACAGGTTTTACACATATGTCAAGCACTTTTTTTCTTTCGTATCTATCTGATTATCATATAGTTAGCTCGGAGGGTCAGGCGCCAGCCCCTAACTACCTGTAACTCAAGGAGTTAGAAATGGAATCCTAGATCGGAATCGAACCGATGATAAAGGTTTTGCAGACCCTTGCCTTACCACTTGGCTACTAGGATAACTTTATTTCATATATTTTTTTATATATTTATCTAATTCATATTTAGTCTTGTTTATTTTCTATATTGTCTTTTACTACTAGAGTCAATGCCATTAATAATCCCATTAATATAATTTCCAAAATGTATAATTCATTTAATTGTATAATAAAACTTATTCAGTAATGCCGAAGACATCCTTCAGCTGACGAAAATGAGAAGATTCAATAAAAACTTCTCTGCAATAGTCGCCTGAGGTCTCGCCTTCCTCTATGGTGCGTGCAACTTGGTCAGCAGAAACCCTTTGTCTCTGTGCCATACCCCATTTTATAACAAGCGGGGTCTTGGGAAAAGCTTCGGCTAATACAGGCAGTTGCTTACTATCCACGAAGCCCCAATGGTCTATGATCTCTTTAAGAACCTGCATATTCAAACTCTCCTGTTTCGCTCCGTATAGCGTCATATGCGAGTGCAGTAGCATCTACCGAAACATGGTTACGATAGGTGCGAAAGAGGTGCATATTGTTGTTGTCTACAAAGGACATAGGCTTGCCCATGTGAGCATCCTGTATGACCTGTGTCGTGCGTTCTAGTCCAAGTTCGGTAACTGCATTAAATACAATTGCGAACAATTCATGTTTTTGTTTTTCTTGCATAATATAAGTATGCCATTGATTGGCGTTAGTGTCAAATAAAAAAGTCCCCACCCCGAAATAAATCGAGATGAGGACAGGGAGGAGGAAATAGATGTGGGGAGGGATTACTGTATACCCTCGACTTTTCGGGATGAACATCAGTTCATAGAGTTCCTACTTTGTACCACAAATTAGACTTGGTATTCGTCATCAGCTCATCCGATTGGACTCTGCTACCTCACCACAAGGAATTTGCGTACCTTAGCCCGCTCATCACAGGCTTGCTCAGTCACCCACAGGAAGGATTATAAGCCCTTCCAAATAGAATGGAGCGAGTCAATGTCCGATACTCAGCTATCAACTCATTGCTCCAAAGTGTTAAAATGTTAAAGATCAATTTATTTTATTGAGTTTGTTTCTCTATTTGATTCACAAAAGTTTTTGTTTCTCAGTTTATTGATATTTGATTCACAAAAGTTTTTGGTTTTCAATTTTTATTATGTAATAATTATACTACATATTTGATTGTTTGTCAAGTCTTATTTAAAAAAAATTTGATCTGCTTTTATGTGATTACAGATCGGGCGTATGAAATGACCAGAGACAAATCGACGAACCCCGCCACAATACCCTTTTATTTGATTAAAAATTATTTATTATTAAGTTATTTGTTCCTTATTGTTTGTTGTATTAATATTAAAGCTTCTGTATTTTTATCTATTGCTTTCTTAATTAAGTTTAAATGTTCTACTAATTCTTTTTGTACTTCTGTTTGTGTCATATTATAATAATACTATATATTAATTATTTTGTCAAGAAAAAAGATAAGGGGTGTTCAATGCGGGCAACAATCCATGACCCTGTGCAAACCATTACTCTTGCAATCTATGCCCCCTTAAATTTATAAAATATTTTGTTCAATTATCTACTAGTGAAGTCGTTTATATAATATTTATTTGTAAACAAATCTTTTGTATTCTGCCCATTATTTGTTATTTGATTGAGGTCAGATATTATTTGATCCCTTACCTCTTTGGCTTTATTTAACGCTTTTTCTTTTGTAACTATCTCGCCTGTTGCGGTATTCTTTACTTCTCCACCCACATCTATTTCTTTATTGAATTCCTCAATAGATTGATTGAGCGAGATTATTTCATCTAATTTTTCGTTTATTTGCCTTGCTAGATTCATAGGATTTTATTTGTGCATTAATATTTGATTATGTATAAAGTATAATATATATAAAACAAAAAGTCAAGCATAATTATTATTTATTTAAATGTATAAAATTTTTAATTCAATTATTTGGGTAGTTCCCTGTTGGGTTAAAGTTTGGAAACAACGCTATTATATTTGAGTCTATGAAGCTCGCAAAGGCTCTTATTTCTATCTCTCCACTCTTGGCTTTATTGTCTATCCAACTCACTTCATCTATTGTTTTCTCGCCCATAAGGTCTGTAAATGACTCGCTAATGTGGTGCTGAAGGTAGTTTACGCTATTATCTTTATCTGACATAACTACAATTATGGCACAATTTTAAATTAGGGTCAAGTAAATAAGTTTAAACTATAAAAAATTTAATAAAATTAAGTAATACTTCTTTAATCCTTCTTAATCATGGGAAAACCCCATTTATTTCGCCAAATTTTATTTGCAGTTTTCGTGCTTATTTCATCTTTTTTTTCTTCAAGTTCGGGGGCTGTATTTGATTGCTTATTATTTGTGATTATTTGCTTCGTTTTCCGCCCAATTTCATTAAATATTTTGTTCATTTAAGTCGCTCTCTATTTCAGTTTTTTATTTGTATAATATTATTTAGCAAATTACTTATTTCAATTTTTATTTTTTAAAGCTTAATCAGCAATAGTTTATAATTTTTTATTTGTGTTTTTTAATTTTGAATTTATCGAACATTATTTGAAATGATTTAATTACATACTTTATTTTATATATTTAAGTCGTGTACCACTATAACCCACTTCAACCCATTCTTCTCCACTTGTCATAAACCCTTTATTTATAATACTTTATATAATTTTTGATATAATAAGTTGAGTATTTTACTCTATGTATTTGCTTATACTTTATTAATGGGGGTGGATGTATTGATTGTATTGTAAATTGATTAGAAACTATTTGGAACTATCGGGATTTATTAAATCAGTAAACTCTTTCATTGTGATTGGTTGAGCTTCCTTGATTGGGTTATCTGTGCTTTGCCTTATCATGCCCTCTATGGTGGAATAACCTTTCGTATGCCCCGAATCTGAAAGCCCCGATAAGGGTGCTTCTTGCCCCTCATTTGCCCTTAAAT
>JAAHTH010000036.1_pt2 | contig 71339 bp, 64 predicted proteins | sample 6116091 | NCBI WGS metagenome assembly JAAHTH01 (sample SAMN13939990, study PRJNA603662) | sponge metagenome | isolation source: marine sponge | host: Mycale hentscheli | place: New Zealand | collected 2006 | reverse complement strand
TAATGGCGGAGAGAGAGGGATTCGAACCCTCGGTACGGTTGCCCGTACGCATCCTTAGCAAGGATGTGCATTCGGCCACTCTGCCATCTCTCCGATCAAAATAGATGGCGCGCAGGAGAGGATTCGAACCTCCGACCTACAGATTCGTAGTCTGTTGCTCTATCCAGCTGAGCTACCCGCGCACATTTGCCAAAGCATGAGGGAGTTTAGTACCCTAACGCCTTTAGCGACGCAAGCTTTCCCCCATTACAATCAACAGATGGCGGAGAGAGGGGGATTCGAACCCCCGGTACCTTGCGGCACGCCGGTTTTCAAAACCGGTGCATTCGGCCACTCTGCCATCTCTCCGCGATGGAAATTTTTGTCGTGAGGAGCTTTATACAGGATTTTCAGGTTTGATTCGATCAAAACCTGTATATTTTTGCAATGCTTTGGGGATAAGGACGGACCCATCTTCTTCCTGATAGTTCTCCAATATTGCAAGTAACGTTCGGCCAATTGCTAACCCACTACCATTCAGGGTATGCACAAAATGTGGTTTGTCCGCATCGCCCGGCCGGTAACGAATATTGGCCCTACGTGCTTGGTAGTCAAAAAAGTTTGAGCAAGAAGAGATTTCTCGATATTGATTTTGACTTGGAATCCAAACCTCTAAGTCGTACTGTTTTGCTCCCCCAAATCCAATATCACCAGAGCAAATTCGGACCACTCGATAGGGTAATTCCAGGCGGTTCAAAATTTCTTCCGCACTCTTACGAATAAGTTCGTGCATTTGTTCAGAGACTTCCGGTTGGCACAAAATTACGAGCTCGACCTTTTCAAACTGATGTTGTCGAATCATGCCGCGAGTATCTCGACCGTGGCTTCCAGCCTCACTTCGGAAACATACGGAATGGCATGTATATCGTAGCGGCAGTTCACTATCTTTTAAAATTTCGTCCCGATGAAAATTAGTTACCTGAACTTCACTTGTAGAACTTAAGTAATAATCGTAGCCTTCGATTTTGAATAAATCTTTCGCAAATTTCGGCAGCTGAGAAGTACCAATTAGTGATTTGGAATTAACTAATACAGGCCCGTTGAACTCTTTAAAGCCGTGAAACTGTGTATGAATATCGAGCATAAAGTTCTTTAAAGCTCGATTTAGTTTTGCACCAGCTCCAGTAAGCGCAGAAAACCTAGCGCCAGCTAATCGGGCGCTACGTTCGAAATCCATAATTCCGAGTCGCTCGCCAATGTCTACATGGCCCTTGGGTTCGAAATTAAACGATTTTGGTGACCCATGTTTTGATATTTCAACGTTGTCTTCTTCCCCGTCGCCTTCAGGCACCGACAGGTCCAAGACGTTTGGAATTCGTAATTGGTGGTCATAAAGAATGTCTTTGATCTTAGTGAGCTCTTCGGTCATGCCTTCGAGTTTTTGATTAACTTCTTTAGCTTCAGCCATTAACTCATCAGCGTTTTCTTTATTTTTTTTCTTTTGGCCAACTTCTTTCGCCAGTGATTTTCGCTGCGACTGCAAGCTTTCTTGTTCTTGAATAAGAGCACGACGTTCTTTATTATATTTAATGATAGTATCCACCGGTGACAACGGGTGCCTACGTTTTCGGAGGACTTCCTTCAATTCGCCTTCATTTTCAACAATCCAGCGGAGGTCTAACATGGCCAAGCTCCTATAGAGAAAGTTCGCGTCTAAGTATGCGAATTCGCTTCTTAACCCTATCAATTTTTCGAGGCGCAGTAATCAAGCCTCGGAAGTTTTGATAGGAAGCAATTGCGCGCTTCTTTTTCCCTTCTTTCTCATATGCTAGGCCAATCTTCCAGTGAATATCTGCCTTAAGTGGGTTGATTTCTAGGGCTCGCTCAAAGAGAGCAATAGCGCTTCTATAGTCGTTCTGGAGGTAATGGACATACCCTAAGTGGATGATGGCGTCGGTATTCTTTGGGTCGAGCCGGGTTGCGGCGGTAAATGCCTTGGAGGCTAAGGCATACTCTTTGGTTGTGATTCGAATTTTCCCTAGCTCAACATGGGCAGCGGAGCTGTTGGGGTGGCGTTTGATTTCTTCTTCGATAAATTTCAATGCACCATCGGTGTCTTCACCGTTTCTGGCGATTTTAGCAAGCTGCAATCGTGCCTTGGGGTAGTTCGGTGCCAGACTTAGTACCTTGTGATAGTTTTTGGCAGCCGCACCTAGGTCACGTACATAGAAATAGAGCTCGGCAGCTGCCATATAGCCATCTGGTTCATTAGGCAAAAGTTTGGAGTACGCGCCGTAGCTGGCTAGAGCAAACTTAAATGACCTCCGCTTCTCTTGGAAATTACTTTGTCGCTCGCCTTCTTCTTTTACTAAATCTCCCATTAACTTATAGGCACGAGCATAGTTTGGATTACTACTCACAGCTTTTTGTAGATATTTCTTGCCTAGCTCCTTGCTTCCAGAACGTAAATAGATCAGAGCTAAGTTGGTCATAACCGCAGGAGAATTGGGGCGCGCACTCAATTTTGATTTTAGAAACCGAATAGCATCACTGGGAGTATTTTTATAAAATCTAGATAAGGCGATGCCCAGTAATGCATCCTCATTAAACGCCTCATATCGAAGGGCCATTGAGTAATAGAATTCAGCAAGTTTTTGCTCCTTACGATTTGCTTCTAAGTTTCCCATGTCCACATACAGTTGAGACACGCGACTTCCGGCATTAAGTGCGGACAGGAAATAAGCCCTTGCATTCGGTACATCTTTCGATTGCAGAGCAATTCTGCCAAGCATATGTGTAATTCGGCTCGATCTCTTCATGCCACGTTTAATAGTGCGCATAAGATGCTTTGCTTTATCCAATTCAAAACGACGAGTATAGAGTTTCGATAAACGGAAGAATGAATCAGGGTGTTTCTTTTCCATCTTGGTTGTCAATTCATATAGAGCGATTGATTGTTGAGGCTTCCCTAGTTCTTCATAAAGACGACCTGAGTAATATGGAGGGAGTGGTGATTCACGTGCGGCCTCTCGAGCCCTTGTGTACAAATTTATTGCTTCTAAATATTCCTTGGATTGTTCGTGTTCACGGCCCGCTAGGAGTTGCTTGTATAGAGATTGCCTTTTGGGGTCGTTAGAGCGAATGCGTAGAAGCAGTTCTTCAGTTTCCTCCCTTCCAGGTAGAATCCGCTTTGCCGCTTTGACAAACTTTAGCGCTTGTCCCCACATTTTCTTAGCTTCGTAAATTCTAGCGGCTAAGATAAAAGATTTGGCCAATGTCAGTTTGTCAGATCGATGCGGTTCTGTGATCAGTACAATTAGAGTTTTAATTGCGCGAGTGAAATCCTCAGTTTTATATAGAATTCTTGCATAGTGATAAAGCCCCTCGCCGTGAAATTGATTTTTCTTTAGGAAACTCTTGAGTACCTCGAGCGCAGCACTCTTCTTGTTTTTTTCATCTAAGAGTTGAGCGTATAAAAGCATGTGTCGTGGCTTTCGGCGCGTGCCTTGCATTTTTAAAGAATCAGTAATGAATTTAAGTGCTCTATTTCGCTCACCTCTTAGCCTATAAAGTGCTGCTTGCTCAGCCAGTATATCAGGGTGTGGGTTTGTTTTTGAGGCTTTGTTAATGAGAGCAAGAGCTCGGGTTGGTCTTTCTAGCATTTGTAAAAATTCAGACTTAGCTACAAGATATTCAACAGGCTTTGGGAGCTTTTTTTCTTTGGGGCTAAGCTCCAGTAGTTTTGTGACCACGCTGTACAGACGATTGTTTCTTGGTATGACTTCTGATAGCCGAATATAAGTGCTAGCTAGAAGGGATCTTGCAACAAGATTTTTGGGGTTATAGAAGACAGATTTATAAAACACTTTTGAAGCAGCGATATATGGAAGGGGCCCATCCTTGGCAAATGCTTGCAGGCCTTTATTCAGGTAAGCCGTACTAAGGGGGATATTGATTTTCTTTTTTGATGTGATGATTGGTGCATTCACTTGAACTCGCTTGAAGTGGTGAACCTTCGGACTCATCTCTCTGACGAGGTCCTTTTTTTCCTCTTCCTTGGCAGTGAAATAGAAGCTCATCATAAGGCCGATGCCGAGGGTATAAATCACTTGCTGTGAAAGAATATTTTTTTTGACTTGTAGTCCAAGAGTGCTAGCAATTGGAACTTGTGCCCCTTTTTCAGGCTGAATTGGGACGTCAAGGTTGACTTTAATAATTTTTGTCGAGTCCTCAATGTATTTTTGGATGCCTTCGCGGTAAGCTTCCGTTGTCTGAATTAATCGGGTCTTTTCAGTGTCTGGATTTACTTCTCTCTTGATGTCAACAATTGTCGGCACGTCACCAAATGGGTTTGACTCGTTCTTTTCTTTTCGTTCTGCGTTTTTGACTGCTCTTTGTGGCGTTTCGGGTTTTTGAAAGGAGGGATTACTCTCTGGAGCTATCATGGTCATCGTCGAGTTGCCTGGAGGAAGTAGTAATTTTCCTAATTCAGGGATTCTGGCAAAACTATTCCACTTTCCCTCAGGTATGCGGCAAACTTTTTCAGTACCATCGATTGCGTCTTTTTTTATTAGCTTGATTATCGCATCGACATCTATGGGACCGACGGTCTTGCCATTTCGAAGACGTATTTTGTATTTACAATCAGTTTTGCCCATAGGCCCCAAGGACCTCCGGTCCTACCCTGCAATTTTACCATTTTTTGCGAGGAATGTGGATGTAGGCTTCAACCAGGGCACGTTCTGTCCAAAGAACAAGTTGCTGTTTGAGCGCGCGTTGAAAGAGTATTGATCGGATCTGCTGTTTTAGCTCTTCATACACAGGATCGTGAGGTGCTGAAATCGACTTAATTTTGTGAATTACATACAAGGAACCTAAGGAAACTGGTGTAGAAGAGTCACCAATTTTTAACCCGTTCAGAGATTTGCGTATCGGCTTAGCTAACTGATCTTCTCGAATTACACCTAACTCTACCTTGCGAACGCCTTTATCCAAATACTTGCCAATCGTGGTATCTAGGTCAGCGCCTTTAGAAAGCTCAGAATAGATGGCTCGCGCGGTTTCTGAATCAGGACTTTGCACTTGCAGCACATCAAAGCTAATCAGTAGCTGATTTCCTTTTTTGTTTTTTGTAAACTCCTTCTGTGTGTAGTAAAAGTTCTTAACCTCATCCTCGGTAATTATGGCTAGAGGGCGCAAATCGCGATCAATCATCCGTCGTTTAGCAATACTAAGCCCAACAATTTTCCTATAGTTTTCAAAGGAAACATTTTGGGACGCAAGCACGGATTGTAACACATCCAATGAAAGGGAATTGTCGCGCATGATATTGCCGATCTCTTGGTCCGTATCTTCTGGACTTGCTTTGTGCTTTTCTAAAATGAGTGTTTCTTGGACTAAAAACCTTAAAATTTCTTTATTGCTCTTCGGCACGTAAGAGAAGAATGCAATGAAGGGGTCTAGTTCTTTTCGGATTGGGATCTGTTTTTTAAATAGCGCAATATCTGAGCTCGTTATGACCGCGCTATTCACTAACGCTGCAGTTCGATCGATTAACTTCCCTTTAGCAGGGGGGGGAGCGAAAGGGAAAAACAGTAACGATGCTAAAAAAAGAGTGTACATAGGCAAGGAGTACCCTTGGAATCACGAGCTGTCCAATTATTATATAATGCAACGCGATCATCACTGAATAGCTTTATAGTTTATCTCAACTTTTGCCTGCTTTCGGAGTTTACCTAGGAAGCGGTTGAATACTTTCGCGCGCTTTTCATCGTAGATCATGCGCTTCCACTCGGCCACGTTGATTTCTGAGCAGGATCGTTTTCCAGAAAGCTTTATGATGTGCAATCCGAATTGGCTGCGAACCGCCGCGGTAGTGTAGGCGCCATTCTTTAGCTTTAGTGCGGCGCTATAATAGCTTGGGTCAAGCTTGTCTTTCATTTGATAGCCAATATCGCCGCCAGATGTAGTTGCGTATCCGTCCGAATATTCAGCAACCACGGCTTCAAAGTCCTTCCCACTCTTAAGATCAACCAACGCCTTTTTAATAGTCTCGCGAGCTTTCTTTTCTTCCGATTTGAGGGGGTTCATTCGTAACGGGACATAGACATGGCTAGTTCGAACTTCCGGATACGATTTACAAAAATTTTGTACGTCTTTGTCGCGCACTTTAATTTTCTTAAACTTATTACTGAGCGCATCCTCGACGAGCGCTTGGTAGAGTACCGTATTCATTCTTTCAATGATCTTTGGGTCTTTATGCAATCCACGCTTTCGCGCTTCCGTTACTCCAAGTTCGAACTTGATAATGTCGTCCAACACATTCGTTTTAGTTGGTGGGGTGAATTTAAAATACTTAATGTTTTCGTTGTATCGACGATTGAATTCCGAGAGAGAAAGCTCTTGCCCATTGATTACAGCCACTGTCTTAGGGTTGAGCGCCGCATTTGCTTGAGCCGTAACTCCAGCTAAAAGTAAGGACGAAAGTAAAGTTGAAAGGGTTATGTGAGCCATGTCATTCTCCGGGCTTAAGTACAAGAAACTTATGAATAGATTATCCCTTCCCTGCGGCACCGGGTCAACCCTGTTTGCCAAGAAAGCCGATTAGATTTCAGCAGTGGCGGAGATAAGATCTCGAAAGCCCAAGAAGACGCCTTCAAAGCTTCCGCTGATGCGACGCACCACAAGTTTCGAATCTGATGAAAAACTGTAAGTGTTCGGGTTCTTATCAATCAATTTCATCAATTTTATGACGTCAATCTTCGGGTTAGCCCCCCCTTCCAATGAAAACCGTTCCTTTGAGACACGTAGAGTTTTCATTCCATATCTGCGCATCAACACTTTTACATGTAAGAGCCAAATTAAATTGGTCACAGAAGTTGGGAATGCTCCATAGCGCTCCTTGAGCTCGCTTTCTCCGTCTTCAATCTCTTCTTCAGAAGTGAAATCTGAAAAACGTCGATAGATACTTAAGCGGGAGCGTGTGTCCTGGATATAATTTTCTGGAATAAATGCAGGGTAAGGGGCATGAATTTCGACATCTTCGATCTCGGCTTTTCTCTCTTCATTTTTTAATCGTAGGACTTCTTCTTCTAATAATTCCATGAATAGGCTATATCCGATCTTGCTTACGTGTCCAGACTGAGAGGCGCCGATAATATCCCCCGCACCACGGATTTCTAAATCGTGGGAAGCAATTGCAAACCCACTACCGAGCTCCACGTAACGTTGCATTATTTGGAGGCGTTCCTTTGCCTCTTCGGTAATTTGTCGACCCTCTGGAAGAAGTAAGTAGGCTTGTGCACGAATTTGTGAACGCCCGACTCTCCCACGGATTTGATATAACTGCGACAGACCAAAAGTATCCGCTCGATTAACAAAAATTGTATTTGCAGATGGGACATCCAGTCCGTTTTCAATAATTGCAGTCGATAGTAAAAGGTCAAACTTCTTGTTATAAAATCCAATCATGATTTTTTCGAGTTCTCGTTCAGGCATTTGCCCATGAGCAACACCAATTTTAATTTCAGGGACTAGCTCGCTTAGGGTTCTAAAAATTGTCGAGATCGATTGTACTCGATTATGAATAAAGAAAACCTGTCCGCTGCGAGCAATCTCACTTCGAATTCCAGTCTGGATGATGTCATGGTCAAATGTACAAATATGAGTTCGAATGGCTAGTCGATCAGCCGGGGGCGTCTGGATTATCGATATATCGCGTAATCCAAGTAAAGAAAGATTAAGTGTCCTCGGAATTGGAGTGGCAGTAAGTGTTAATACATCCGTTGTGAGTCGAAGCTTTTTGAGCTTTTCTTTATGTTCGACACCAAACCTTTGCTCTTCATCGATAATGATTAGGCCTAAGTTTTTAAATTTAACATCTTTGGAAAGAAGTCGATGAGTGCCGATTATTATATCAATGCCACCTTCCTCAAGATTTTTTAAAATTTCGTTTTGCTCTTTTTTCGATCTAAACCTAGAAAGAGATTTAATTCTAAAGGGCTGATGTTCAAATCTTTTATAGAAGCTCTGAGCGTGCTGCTCCGATAGGACCGTCGTGGGAACAAGTACAGCAACTTGCTTGCCTTCTGAGGCTACAATAAAGGCCGCTCGGATGGCGACTTCGGTTTTACCGTATCCAACATCTCCACAGACTAGACGGTCCATCGGCCGGGTTAAGGTAAGGTCGCTCTCTACATCTCGGATGGCTTTAAGCTGATCCAGTGTTTCGTCATATGGGAAGGTTGACTCAAATTCCGCATATAGTTCTTCCAGAACTGAATAAGAGTGTCCGGGCGCAGCTGAACGTTTGGCATAAAGACTCAAAAGATGAGCCGCAATATCTTTAATGGCCTCTCTTGCTTTTGCTTTGTTTTTGATGAAGCCAGCCCCACCTAATTTATCTAGGCTTGGACTGGCTCCTTGAGCTCCGATGAATTTTTGAATTTTCTCTAGACGATAAATTGGTAAATATAGCTTGTCCGAGTCAGCAAAATGCAGCAAGACATAGTCAGCTAAAATTCCATCACTCTTTAGCTTTGTTAGCCCGCCAAATTTTGAAACTCCGTGCTCTATATGGACAACCAAATCATCCGATTTTAAGTCGTCTAAACTGGCGCGTCGTAAGTCCTTACTTAGGGAGGCTTGAGGGTTGGATTCCGAGGAGCGACCATGCAATCGTTTCTTACCAAAGATTGAGTTTTCAGCAATGAACGTGACTTTGGCGTCTCGAAAGGTAAAACTACTGTTGATAGTGCCGACAGTACAAACTACCTGATTTTTCCGAGGTGGTTCGGTAATTCTTTTTTCAGTGTCTAAATGAAACGATTTAATCCCTTTTTGACTCAACAAGAAGGAGAATCGATCGAGTTGTGCTTGAGTGTTAGCGACAAAGAAAATTAAATTTCCACTATCAATTAGGCCAGAAATTACTGAAAGTATGGAAGCGAGTGTTTCATGGCTGGGTGTTTTCCCTTTCAATTGATCCTTAAATCGAATCTCTTCATAATCAACCTTTATGTTTTCTTGCGATCGGTTAGTCGAAAGAACATGTAACCGCTCAATTTTTATTTCTCGATAATCATTATTTTTGAGAACTGAAAGATCATTTAAAAAGAGAGTTTCAGGTGCAGCAACAATTTCTCTTCGCTTAATAGCACGCACATACTCTGATTTTAGGGTTTTAAAGAAGGTATCATACTCCTCCAGACAGCGGCTTTTATCGACCCAAATAAGCTCAGATTTTGTATTTAAGTAATCCGTAATTGTGTCAGTGTTTTCGTTAAAATAAGGTAGTAAAAAATCTGTTTCGAGTGGCACAATGTGATTGGCCAACCGCTCTAGGAGACTGCTACGCTCCCCTCTTGAAAAATTATTTGCATCACACCATTCTCGAATTTTTAAACGTGATATCTCAATTGTTTTTTCATTTGTCTCAATCTCACGAATAGGCACTAAAAGGAGATAGTTAAGTGAGCTAGCTTCTACAATTGTCCTTTGGTTAGTCGGATTAAAAATCCGAATTGATTCTAGTTCGTCATCGAAAAAATCCAAACGATAGGCGTATTTGGAGCTTGGAGGAAAAACATCTAAAACACCGCCGTGAATGGCGTAGGTGGAAGGGTCTTCGGCATTTGGAGCTTCTGTATACCCAAGTGCGCGCAAAATTTTTGGGAATCCACTGAATTCATAGCTCTTACCGGCGTCAATCTTTATAGATCTTCGAACAAAGTCCTTCTGAGCAATTATTTTTTGACCAAGTGCTTGAACCGGTAAAATAATATTTACATTCTTGTCTCCTGAATAGAACAACACTCTGCGAATGCAATCAATTCGAGAGTATCGGTTGCTTAGGGAGGGGCTTAATTTCCCATAAACTGGAACCCCATACCCAGGGAACATTCGGGTTATAAATTTTTCATCGCCAGTAGAAAGTAATTTTGATTGAAAAGAAATATCCTCGAGGAGCTTTGATGCCTCTGTCATGGAGGGAGCTACAATGATTCGAATGTTACGGTTATTCCTTGCAGCGAACAACGAAATAATTGCGTCTAGGCCTGGGCCAACTCCACCAATTTCGACGGTTGATTTACTCGATAAATTCGCGCTGAGTTGTAAATCGAAATTTAGAAGACCAGTGCGGTGCATCATTTTATTCCTAAATTATCGCCGAGTAGTTGACGTCGGCACATAGTGTAATTACCCTCTTTACTATGGGGGATTTTCCAATTTCAAATCAAGCACTAACCGCTTTAGTTTCGCTCGTTTCCGCCACGGTTTTAGTCATGATTTTTCAAAAAGTCACCCCCTTATTGCAGCGATTAGAATGGTTCGATAGTGGGAAAGCAGTTGAAGGAGCACCTCGGGCAATTTTCCCAATTTTTACAATTTTAATCTTGTGGGCAAGTTTTATTTTTTTGCTTCCGATGACACTGGGCTACCGCGAAGAAATTTCTATGACAGCTACTTTGCTCGAAAGGCTAGTTGTAACCGTAAAAATTTTATTTGCGCCGCTCGTTTTTTTGATTGTGCTCTCTTATGGCAAGAGGCGGGGATTTCTTCAATGGGTCAGAGATTTAAAATGGCCAAATAATGACTCGGAAGATTAATGGAAAATAAAATATTTCGGACTAAGGAAAACGCTTCTCAGAAAAACTGGTCAGCGAGTTATTCTCTTTGGACCTATCATCTAGATTTGTCTTGTTGTGGTCTTGAATTTCAGTCGGCCCTTGGCCCTCGATATGATTGGGAACGTTTTGGAACTATCCTTGTCGATAACCCAGCGAATGCTGATTTACTCATTGTCGATGGGCCGGTAAACAAACAATCTAAGAACCAAGTTCTAGAAGTTTACAATCTAATGCGTAGTCCAAAATTTGTTATTTCAATGGGCAGTTGTGCGAATTCAGGTGGGATGTTTTTCAGTGAAGATAGTTCTATAAACTGTGGAGTAGATTCAATAGTTCCTGTTGATATTTTTGTGCCCGGTTGCCCTCCTCGACCGGAGGCAATGATTAACGCATTAATAACTTTACAGAACAAAATTAGAGAAACTGAACTGAGCTAGTGAACGATGGATTTAGAAAGCGACATAAATAAATTAATTAAATCTAAAATCACTAGAGTTCGTCTATTCGAAGCATGCAGACGCTTATCATTTACGATTGACTACAAAAACTGGAAGCCCACGATGGAAGCGCTGTATTACGAGAATTTACTATCATTCACTTTAATGAAAATAATAACTTTTTCTCATTTGGAAGAGGGCGCTGGAATAAAAATATCGATTGAGTTACATTCACGGCTTCGTGGGGAAAGTATAAATGTTTCTACAATAGTAGATAAGAATCAAAAAATCCCATCACTTACATCGCTCTGGACTTATGCAGATTGGTTTGAGTGCGAAATTAACCATCGGGCGGGTAAAATTATCGAGGGGATTAAATCGAAAAATCCATATGAAGGGAAACGACGTGAGCACTCTCATTGATATTGTTTCCGGGTTTAGGAAATCAATCTGTTCGGTAGGCCCACTTGGGCTTAAAATTACTGAGGATGGAGAGCTTGTTGATGATGCAAATCTTCAGATTGGATATGGATTTCGCGGAATTGAAAGAATGCTATTGGAACGCTCTTTTCTGGTCGGGACAGCATATGCTGACAGAGTAGATTACTTTGCTCCTCAAGCGGGAAGCTTAGCTTTTGCAAGTGCAGTCGAGTCTTTGAGTTTGATTGAAGTGCCTGTCAGGGGCCGTTATATCAGGATTCTATTGATGGAGATGGGGCGTATCTCTAGCCATCTTCACTTTCTAGCTTCTGTGTCTAAGGAGGTGAATTCTTTATCAGCGTATCATTTTTGTTTACGAGAGCGTGAAAAGCTAAATGATTTGTTTGAGCTCTATTGTGGGTCAAGGCTTGGATTTGGTTGTATCCAAGTTGGCGGCGTAAAAAATAATATAAGTGAAGGCTTAATTGATAAAATTGAAGGCACGCTTAGTGAACTCGAAATGTTTAGGGAGGAGTTATTAACTCTTCTTGTGGATAACCCGCTTTTTAGGTCACGATTGCAGGGTTTAGCAGAGTTAGGCATTGAGGATATCGATGCGAATAATTTGACGGGACCAAATGCTCGGGCGTCTGGAGTTAGAATTGATATTCGCTTCGATGCAAAGAGCACTCTTTATGAAGATTTGAATATTAAGCCACTTGATTTGAGTAATTATCGCGGCGATGCTTTTGGGCGAGTCTTAATTAGGATTGATGAAATTTGGCAATCCTCAGAGTTAATTTTAGAAACACTTAAAAAGTTACCTGAGGGGAACCATAGGGTTGAGCTTGGGATGAATTTTACGCCGCCAGCAGGAGACGTTTACACAGAAATTGAGTCGCCGCGAGGATACTTTGGAGTCTATCTTGAGAGTAACGGAGGGGTATCCCCGGTAAATGTTAGATTTTGTACTCCATCGTACCTAACCCTCAGGGTTGTTCCTTGGTTAATGCAGAAGGAAATGGTTGAAGACATAGGGATTATACTTAGTACACTTGATGTTTCTGTCTCGGAGGTGGATCGGTGACGATCTTATCGATTTTTCTCGCATCCATACTTTCAATTGCGTTGACAGTTTTTGCGTATTCATTCCATTTTATGAATGAAAAGCTAGGGTACCACGCGCAGCACAGGCAGGGGCCAAATCGCTCTAGTCGAGGAGGCTGGAGTCAGCAGGTCTTAGACTTAGGCAAATTTTGGGGTAAGGGGCACCTAGAACCCCAAGGTAAAGGGGTATTTTTTTATTTTGGAGTGATACTTTATTGTCTATTGCCCTACGTCTTTTTTGTATTGTTGTTGAATCCAATATCCACATTAACGGGGGGATATAGTGGCTTTTTCTCATTGTTTCTGATTATTTCCTTTGCCACAGCGCTAGACTCGTTATTTTTGTATTCTTTCAAAGACACGCAAGTAAGGATATTGGCCAAGCGCAACCTCTTATTGCGATACATGGGCTTAACTACTCTCCTATTGAGCTGCATCCCATCCTTGATTCATTTTGGTCCCAATATTATACAAGGTTATCAGGATGGTCCCTCAGTAGACTATTTTATGTTTCGAAATCCATTTACATTTCTTGCAGGTATTTGTGCTTTCGCCTCATTCTTTTTTATCCTTCCGACTCGCCCGGTTGGCCAATCAATAGAATTTGCTTTTACGGGCCTTGTCCATTTTAGTTATCGAGCAGCTAAAGATCTTTGGTCTATTGCTCTGTTTTCATTATGGGTTGGAATTTTCTTAGGTGGATGGGTCGGTGTTGGAGCTTCGAGCTTAGAATTATTTCTCTACATCCTGAAGCTTGTAGTTGTGTTGATCGCTTTTGCTTGGGTTCAGAAGTCACTACCTGCTTTGCGCGTACGAGATTCAATAGATTTTGGATTGAAGCGTTTACTACCACTAGCTTGGATGGCCACAATTGGTAAAATTCTTTGGGTGGCAATATTGGGGTAATGAATGAATCTAGGTGAGAGAATTACAGCATTTTTTAGTAGTTTCCGGATTTTAGCGCCGTATCTGTTTTCTTCCGACCCCAAATACAGGGAATCTACGGAAGAGTATCCTGATTTTGTATCTTCTAGGCTTCGAGCAGGCGCTTTTTCTGCGGGCCGAGGATTTCTAAGAAATGATTTACAAGTCTGCACCGGATGTGGTGATTGTGAAACGATTTGCCCATCAAAAGCGATTTCAATGGATTCCAAGGTCTCCGATGATGGCACAACGAAAGTGTCGAAGTTTGAAATTAATTTTGCCAAGTGCGTATTTTGTGGAGTTTGTGTGGATATTTGCCCTGTTGATTCCATAATCCACACTTCTGATTATGAAATGGCTGTTTCAAATAAGGACGATATGCGGGGTTTTTTTACAGAGAGGGACAGAAATTTCCTAACCAAAAGCGAAAATATTCGTAAGAAGGTAAAACAGATTCGTTCCTATGAGGTGCGTAGATGACCTTAATTTTTGTTATTTGTATGGCTTTTGTAAGTGTTGTGTCTGCAGCGTTAGTGGCCTTAGGCCCTAGTAGGGGTGTAATTGGAATAGCCTCAGTAGCTTTAACCGGAAGTTTGGGATTGCTTGCATGGATTATTTTTGAAATGAATGCGGTTTTTTGGCTATTCCCAACATTTTTAATTGTTGACCTTTCATTGATCTATTTACTTTCCTCATCTGAGCTTACTCAATCAAAAAAGAGTGAGGGCAAAAAGCCTGAGACCGAAAGTACAATCTATAATATTTTTTGGATTTCAATTGTAATATTTCTCACGTTGTTAGTTGGTAAGCACATGTGGGCTATGCCGCTTGGTAGTCTGACTGTTGTAAATGAAGCGTTTACGGATACGTATAAAATTTTGTGGGCAGAAAATTGGTATTTGGCTCTTTTCTGTTTGATGGTTTTGTGCCCAGCTGCATTTGGTTGTTTGTTAATGATGAGATCGAAGAAATGAGGTCGACAAGATCATGACAGAGTTATTGTTTCGGGTCTTGTGTCTAGCGTCCTTAATCATGTTTTCTTTTGGAGTTCTCTCCATGCTTTTACGAAAAGAGGGAGTATGGCTGGCTATTGGCCAGGCGCTTTCATTTAAGGCAGCTATTTTTGGGGTGGGAGTGGTTCTAAGCTCTTTTCCACAAAAAACTCAAGTTATGTCTGCGATCATATTCTGTGGATTATTCTTTTATATTCTATTTTTTCTAATTGGAATTGCATTATTAATTCGAGTTCGTCGATTTGGTGGAAATGCTAACCTAACCCGATTGAATGATTTGAGGCATTAAAAAGTGGAAAATTTTGTGCTATTAATACCATTATTCCTTGGGGTTATATTTCCAGGTTTTCTTGCGATAATCAGTTCAGTTTCTTCCGAGGAGATTAAGGCAAAAATGCCAATTGCGGCAATTGTCCATTCAATCGCTTGTTTGGTTTATTGTCTAGCGGCCTTAGGACCAAATGGCTCTTCTCTGATCACGGATGAGAGTTTAATTCTGAGCCCAGCAATTTTAGGCGATTCGTTGGCGATGGTTCTCTCTTTTGATATTGAAGAAATTTGGTGGTTTTTAGGTTTGTCCACCTTGAGTCTTTTAATTTCAATGGGTGTATCTAGGTTTAATGTTCTCAAGGGTCGGGATGAGTCTGAGCAATATACGATCCTACATATGAGCTTCTGTTTTGCATGCTTAAGCCTATTTACCAAAGGGGCTTTGGTCGCCTGCGTTTATTTTGAGTTTTGGTTTCTAACTATGGTTTATGCGAGTTTAACGCTTGCGGACGACAATGGCGAAGACCTCATTCGAAAGTGTTTTTCAGGAAGAGTGTTTACCCTAGTGTTCTCTTTTGTGCTGTTGTTTCTAGCCCAGGTAGAAAATTTAATTTCAAGAGAGTCACTAGTTTTTTTTGCGGTCATTCTCTACATTGTGATATCGGCACTATTTAGACCTATTGTTCATTACTGGCTAAATTTATTGCTTAGCTCCTTTGGCCTTCTTGCAGCTAGTAAGATCCTAATTACATCAATGGAGGAAATATCTAGATCAATTGATCAGGTTTATTTTGGGTTTGGTTTACCTTTGTTATTTTCAATCATACTTTCGATTCTTGCAGTGCTATCAAAATCACTAATGCGAGCAATAACACTTTATGTGGTTTCTGTATGGTTGTTAATTATTGGCTCATTTATGATGTTCGATGAATTTCGAGGACCAACCCAAACTTTAATTATAATTTCTTCTCTATTGGCCACAGTCATGACGGCATTTATGATTTCAATGAAGGAGACCTTTGCAGAAGCAAAGGTTGATTGGCTTATTATTGTATTTGGCCTTGTACTACACCTGTTGGCGATCGGTGTTCCATTTACCGTTGGCTTTTATTCGATATTGAGTGTTGTGGCAGCAGGGTTGCCATTTCAGGCCATATATTTTGGGGCTCTATGCTTAGCAAGTATTGCTTTAATTAGAATATTGATTCTTAGCAAACTGGATCCTGTATTTTGGGATGTCAAACAATCACTGAGCTTTCGAGAAGCTACTCCTTGGTTTATCTCAGTCATTTTATTGTTATCGAATGAGTACTTTTCGTTGGGGGCTATTTTAGGGCAGCAGAGTGATGGTGAGTGGAAAGGAATCGTCAATCTCGAATTTGATGGTTGGTCGAATTTGGAGACCTTGCCACAAGTTGGAATAATGGCGGCTGTAATGCTTTTCGGGTTCGGTATTGGATATTTAGCGACAAAAAAAAATCTAAAGGGAGAGTGGTCCAAACCAAGTTTTTTTGGTGGGACTTATTCATTGGTTCCCGATATTAACTTTAGTCGGATTAGGAAGTTAAATTTTGCCTTGGTTTGGTTGCCATTACAGCTCATCGAAATTATTCGTATGCGAGCTAGCAACTTGAGTCTAACTCTCGCACAAGTGTTAGGTGGGAGCGAGAGTCACGAATTTAGTCGGATCGTTTGGACTGAGTCATTGGCTTACATGAGGTCCTTCTCTATGTTTATTAGATTTATTCAGAATGGCTTGGTGCGATACTATCTATTCTATGGATTTTTGACCTTTTCGACTTTTGTATATATTTATTGGGAAGTCATTAGCTAATGGACTTAACTCAAGTTGTATTGATTACAATAATTTTGTTTCCAGTATTAATCTCAAGCTTTGAACTGGCGTATGGTAGGTCTCCAGGCTCAGTTGTCTCCCGTTGGGCTTGTTTAGCTGGGTCAGCTTTTCCATTTTTGCTAAGTATCGGTTTAGTAATCTTCCTCATAGATAACGGGACAACGGTTTCAGTTTCTTTGCCTTTTCTTGCGATTTTAGATCTGGCATGGATTTTTTCAGGGACGCCCCGAAGTGTGGGTGTATTAGCCGTCATTCTATTGTGTTTCATGCTTGCCCAGCTAATAGGGAGAGTTAGTGAACGCCCAAAATTTGGAAGCCTTGGATTGGTGCTTCTTTTGCAGGCGGGGGTCACCACTATGCTGCTCAGTAGAAATCTGCTTGGCTTTGCGTATGTTCAGATTGTTTCTGCATTTATTTTATTTCTAATTTATAGGAATGCTCTTGACGACAATCAGGGCAGCACTAGGGTACGCGCTTGGGCCGCTGAGCGGTTTTTAGGATCGCAAATTGTTTCCGGGGTGTTGATAATTGGAATAGTCACATCTACTGCAAGTGTGTTTGGAAACGGGATATTTGATTTCACTAAATTTAGAGGGCTTCTATCGGAAATTTTGCAAAACAGTTCTTTTGAATATTTGAGCCTCTATTTTTTGGCCCCTTTTATCCTTGCGCTACCTGTGACCCCTTGGATGCATTGGTTTTCGCCGTTGTTTGAGCATAGGAAGGTTTCGCCAGCACTAAATATTATCATTTCAGGGTATCTATCAGTAATTGCGTTTGTTTATTTTGATATATTCTATGTAGTACTAAACTCGCAAATTTCTCAATTTGATGAGCTTGTGCCGGTCATCGGGATAATATTATGCGCTGCTAATCTATCGTTTGCTGTTGTGGAAAAGTCAGTTCGAAGAAAGCTCTCTTACACAACTGCATACCTATTTGCATTTGGAATTTATTCATTAACTTTTTTAGATCAAAGTTCATATTTTATCGGCATGCTCTTGGTGGTTATTGTGCCGGTTCTTGCATTGGCCTACGAGTATTTTAGTATTAAACCTGAAGGAGGGCGTGTAGGGAAAGCGTTATTTGCAGGCCTGGTATTATTTACTTTGGGCATGCCAGGCACACCGGTATATTATTTCTTCGCATTAAGTGCTTCGTCAGCAATTCAAAAACTAACTACGTTCTCTTACGCTTCAATTTTTCTGTGGGTTCTTTATGTTTTAACTGCTGTTTATTGTTTGTACGCAGTTTGGAGTAACCGGATGTTGACATTGAGTGGCGAACGGCAAGGTTTAGTAATGTCTCGTTGGGGGCATTTGTATATTCCAATCAGTATAGGGCTGCTGGTGACTTGTTTTTTTTCTATTACCATTGCAAATCTACTGGGTAGAGTGTTTGTATGACTGAGTTAAATTTTTCATTTCTTCATGCTCCACTCGTGCTTCCTTTGGTTTTAGTTTTGCTTTTTGCGGTCGGCAGGTTGCGAAACGAAATGATGTGGCTGATTACTTGTGGCGAGAGCTTTGTCTCGTTCTTGATTCATCTCTCTATAGCTTTGGGCTCAATGGGCCTTTTAGGGGATTTCAGCTTAGAGAATCTTAGTCCGATCGTTGTCAGCTGGTCGGCCGTTTGGAGTTTAGAATTTGTTCTTAAATTAGAGTTTACTAATGTAATTTTTTTACTTGCGACGTCTATTATTTTTTGTGTGACGAATTTAATTTCTCGTCCCGCGCTGGAGGAAAGGACTGGTCGGATTTATTCTCTCCTCTTGCTTAAAGTTGGAGTTATTGGGGCGTTTTCTACGGATTCCCTGTTTCAATTTTGTTTTTTTGTCATCGCAAGTGCTGCCCCAGCAGCCTTTTTATTGGGGTTTGATGATTGCGAGGAAACTAAGTCGGCTGCAACTCGATTGTTGTCTTTGCGCTGGGTTTCTGGTTTTCTTCTATTGTTCTGCTTTCTTGCAATGAGTATAGACCGAGTTGAGTGGATTGAAAGTGAGCTCGCATTGCAGCCGATTCGAGATCTTAATTTGATTCCAAAAGAAGTCATTACTTGGTTAATGACCTTTGCTCTTCTTCTGCAGATGCCACTTTCCCCATTTGGCTCTTATCTGCTGGGTATGAAAGAGGCAAAACAGTTTCCGGTTTATCTGCCAATATTAACGGTTGGGCATTTCGGAGTATTCGGGTTTTTGCAATTCTTATTGCCAAATTTTCGCTTAGAACTACTTGGCTTCCAGAATGTGCTGTTTGTGGTTGGGTTGTTGTCGTTAGTCTGGGCGCTTTTTTCTAATTTAATAAATACGAGTTTTCGGGGAAAAACAATTCGTTGCATTCAGTTCTTGAGCGCGATGACTTTGATTGGAGTCGGGTGTGCATCTGAGTTGGGATTGATGGGTGTTCTCATGACAGAGTTTTCACTATTAATGGTTGGCGCGGCTCTGTTTGGTATAGTGTCAATCTGTGAGCGAATGTCTCGGCCATGTAGCTTAGAGAAAATTATTGAGAATCGGCTGTTGTCCTTTCTATTCGTTATAGGTGTACTTAGTGCATTTGGTTTGCCGTTTACATATTCTTTCGATGGGTTGTTTCTTATATTCCGAGGATTAGGAGAGATAATCGGGATTTCAGTTTTTTGGATTATCTTGTCGATAGTTCCGTTCGTCATAATAGCTGTTTATCGAATGTTGTATCAAGTTGGTGGCGACATTGAGAGTAAGCCCAATGTTGATTCCAGGCTTCAAATTCGAGAGGCAGCTTTTTGCTTTCCAATGTTAGCTTTACTTATTTTGTTTGCAATCTACCCTGACTCCATAACTAAGATGATGGTTAGCGCCATAAGTGAAGTATTTAATTCTGCACAGAGGATATCCGGTGTTTGAGCTTTATTTGGGTGAAATGTTTGTTGGGGTTTCATGCCTTGTTCTGGCTATAGCATTGGCGCTTGGCTGGGGTAAGGAGACTTGGAAACTCTTTTGTTCCATCGCGGCCGCAGTATGCTTCTTATCCGGGATTTTCAATATATTTGGTGCCACTGCTTTTCAATTGCTTGCTCTGGAGGAGATGCTGGAATTTGATCCGTTGTTTGTTCTTACGCGGATTGCGATGTCTGTAAGTGCCTTTATTGTGATTCTTGTATCGATGTTTACGACTAAGATTGAAGATAGCCGGAAGCCAGAGCAGTGTTTTTTTGTTGTGTTCCAGTTACTATTTTCTTTAATTCTAATTAGTTCGAATCACCTCTTGATTTCTTTTGTTTGTGTTGGAGCGATGAGTGTTTTGGGTTCGCTAATGATTGCTATGCCATTTCGTAGTCGGCTTGAGGGCGAGGCCGCAATTAAGTATTGGTTTCAATTTTTGCCTTTGTACTGCATGGGGTTTGGAGCCTTAGTTATTACAGCATTTATTGGTGACTCGCTTCATTACACAACAATGCGAGAAATTTTTATTGATGGGCAGACCGGTGGGCACTTGGTTCTTTTTGCCATGTGCATTCTCCCGTTTTGGAGTGGCGCGGGGATATTTCCATTTCATTTTGCTTCTTTAGACGCAAACCATGGAGCATCATGGTCGTCCCAGGCCTGTACGACTTTGGTAATTCAGCCAGCAATTCTGATTGCTCTGTTGCGTCTTTTAATAAAAGTTGGCTATGTTCCGGGCACAACGATGTCGGATTGGCTTATGAAGTCCTTTGCCATCTTCGGTCTGGTCGGGGCATTGTGGGGTTTGCTTGGCGCGATTACACAGACAGACTCTAAGCGGTTTTTTGCTTTTTTCAGCTTTGCCCTTTGGTCTGTTTGTCTAATTCCGATTTGGCAACCGAGCGGGTTCTCTCTTTCGGCTCTGATTTTTCAGGGATTTGCGGTGTCGCTGTCGCTGTCTGTCCTATTTTTGGTATTTAGTGCGTTTCATGAGCAGAGACAAAGCGATGACCTCTGTGCTTTGCGGGGCATTGGAGGACGCTGTGTTTGGGAATCAATAATTGTTTTGGCGGCGCTTTGCTCGCTCGCGGGCCTTCCGCCATTTATCGGGTTCCCATCAGTCATGAATTTTATCGGTATCTTTTTAGAAAAGGGACGCATCTGGGCGACATTACCTTATTTATTGTGCACAGTATTAATTTTGGCTAATGTCAGCCGCATCGTAAAGATCCTATATTTTAAAGGGCCGGAAGATGGTGACGGGCTGTTAGCTAGCGTGACTGGCCTTCGAGTGTTTTCGCTAATTATTTCGTTCGCATTAGTTGTCCCACTGCTTGGTTTTGGTCTTTACTGGGATTTTTTAATGCGCATTGTTTTTGAGCATGCTAAGGAATTTCTGACCTAACGAATTTCTTTATTTGAATAACTGATTGATATGCCAGGGAATGGCAGAGGTTACGAAATATGGCTGCCTATTTGCCGGTTTTGATTCTACTTATTGTTGCGGGCGTAATTGCCGCGTCGATTATTTTCATTATTGGAAACATAGGTCCGAAAAAACCAAACAAAATGAAGGACACCTTTTTTGAGTGTGGGGTGCCGCCGATAGGTGATGCAAAAAAGCGCTTCTCTGTGCGGTTTTATTTGGTGGCGATTTCATTCCTACTGTTTGACGTAGAGGTGGTGATGCTTTTCCCGTGGGCACTTGTCTATCGTGACTTTTTGGTGTTCGGCCCAATGATTCTGAATGCAATGCTTGTGTTTCTTGGGATTTTGACGGTTGCGTTTGTCTACGAATGGCGTCGCGGTGGGCTGGACTGGGAGTAAGCATGGCTAAAGATGGCTTGGCAGACATTGTTACAACGAAACTAGATCATATTATCAATTGGGCGAGAACAAACTCACTGTGGCCGTACCCTTTTGGGACTAGTTGCTGTGGAATTGAAATGATGGCTACGCTTTCGGCTGACTATGATATGGCCCGGTTTGGTGCAGAGGTAGTTCGCTTTTCTCCACGACAGTCAGACGTGATGCTTATCGCAGGGACTATCACTAACAAGATGGCGCCGGTCTTAAAATCAATTCATGAGCAAATGGCTGACCCTAAATGGGTAATTGCAATGGGCGCATGCTCTTCTTCCGGCGGGATTTTTGATACGTACTCAGTGGCGCAAGGTGTGGATGAAATTATTCCCGTCGACGTTTATATCCCGGGTTGTCCGCCTACGCCAGAAGGAGTAATTCATGGGGTGATGCGTTTGCAGGACAAGATTAAATCGAATAAAGCAGGCGATATTTTATGACAGTTTCATGTAAAGGGTACTCAAAAGAAAAACTCGAGCGAATGAAAGCTCGGTATACGGGTAAGATTTTATCAATTGAAACTAAAAAGACGGATATGCCGATCATTGAGGTTGCGCCTGAAGGTGTTGTTGAGTTTTTGCAATCAATAATTTCGGAGGAGGGGTTCGAGTATAACTTTCTATCAGACTTGACCGCGTATGATTTCAACCCCCCAGTAAGTAAGGTCCCCGACTATGATTTGGGAAGCTGTCGAGCTGAAGGAGATGCTAAGCGGTTCGTTGTGGTCTACCATCTTTTGTCTCTACAGAATAAAGATCGGATTCGCGTGATTGTTCGGGCGAATGATGGGGAGGAAGTTCCTTCGGTCACGTCGATTTGGAAATCGGCTGACTGGTTGGAGCGGGAGGTATTTGATCTATATGGCGTAAAATTCGCTAACCATCCAAACTTGCGTCGAATTATGTTGGATGATCGTTGGGTTGGTCACCCACTTCGTAAAGACTATCACATTAAGAAGTACCAGCGTTGGGAAGATAGCCTTGAAATGACAAGTGTAGGGTTTGAGGAGTAAAAGCCGAGTGTTACAAAAAACAGATGCAGAAGCTAAAAAGCAAACTGCGCGGTCAGATGAGTTTGATGAACATGATGAAATTTTTGAAGACTCAAAAATTAATGTAAATATTGGCCCTCAGCACCCGGCGATGCATGGAACTTTGCGAGTTATGTGTGAGGTAAATGGTGAAATAATCGAAAAATCTGAATGCGAATTGGGATATTTGCATCGAGCGATTGAGAAGATTGGTGAGGTCCGAACCTATCACCAGTTTATTCCTTTTACAGATAGGCTTAACTATTGTTCTGCTCTCCAGAATAATATTGCGTACGTAACTTCCGTAGAAAAATTGATGGGTGTGGAGCTCCCGAAGCGAAACGTGTGGATCCGCACCATGTGTTGCGAAATCGCACGTATTATTGATCACCTCATTTGTGTGGGCATTAATGCCTTCGATTTGGGTGCGATGACCTTTTTCCTTTACGGATTCCATCAGCGCGAACGCGCTTATGAATTTATCGAAAAGCTTTGTGGGTCAAGATTAACCACAACCTATACAAGGGTTGGTGGCCTAATGTCCGATCTTCCGGATGGATTTTTGCGTGACCTATCCGATTGGTTAGATGAGTTCTCTGAGGTGATTGATGAGATGGATCGCCTGTTAACTGGGAACCGAATTTGGGTGGATCGCACTAAGGGTATTGGGTATTTGTCTCAGGAAGATGCGCTTTCGTATTCTATGACTGGCCCGTGCTTGCGCGCTTCGAACGTGAACTTTGATATTCGTCGGGATATGCCATATTTGGCGTATGACCAGGTGGAATTTGATGTTCCGATTGCGAAAGGTGGCGATGTGTTTGATCGCTACTTGATTCGCATGACTGAAATTCGAGAATCTGTTCGGATTCTTCGTCAGGTGTGTCAAAAAATGCCGGGCGGTCCTATTTGGGCTGACGATAAACGTATTCGAATTCCAGATAAGGATCGTGTTCACAATTCTATGGAATCAATGATTCATCACTTCAAATTCTTTATGGAAGGGTTTGATTGTCCTGAAGGAGAGGCGTACTGCCCGATGGAGGGGCCAAATGGAGAAGTGGGGTTTTATATTAAGAGTAAGGGCGGGCCAAAAGCTTACCGCCTGCGGATTCGTGCCCCATCATTTTTTATGTTTCAGACGGTTAATGAGGCAGCGAGAGGCTGCAGTATTGCTGACTTGATTGCTATTATTGGCTCTGTAAATATTATTGCAGGAGAGTTAGATCGCTAATGAAGCAAGTTCAAAATGCAATTGATGCTGAAATCGATAAAAAGAAGAGATTCTATCCAAATAAAGAGGCGCTGTTGTTGCCCGTGCTCCATGCGGCACAACGTGCATATGGTTGGTTGCCTCATGATGTAATGGAGATGGTAGCAAAGTCTTTAGAATTGCCGCTTCCGAAGGTGAAGCAGGTTACCTCCTTTTATACGATGTTTTATAAGAAGCCTGTTGGAGAGTGTCACCTGCAGGTTTGCAATAATATTGCCTGCTATTTGCGCGGGTCTTCTGATGTGATTCACTATATCGAGAATAAATTGGGGATTCTCCCAGGCGAAACGACAAAAGATGGTTTGTTCACTTTAACTGAAGTTGAATGCCTTGGGTCTTGTGGAACTGCGCCTGTTATTCAAATCAACGACGACTATTTTGAAAGCGTCTCTAGGTCGGACGTTGATAAAATACTGGAGGCCAAACAATGAAATCTGAGTTGGTCTTTTCTAAATATTATGGTGAGCCGGAAGCGGCTGGCCTCAATAATTATTTAAATAATGATAAAGGTTATGACGCTTTAAAGAAAGCACTAGAGATGACCCCAGAAGGCATTACCCAAATGGTAAAAGACTCTGAGCTTCGCGGTCGTGGTGGGGCGGGGTTCCCGACGGGATTAAAGTGGGGATTCATTCCTAAAACCAATAAACCAAAGTATCTAGTTGTTAATGCAGATGAGTCTGAGCCTGGGACATTCAAAGACCGGGCAATCATGAATTATACGCCTCATATGATGATTGAGGGGTGTATTATTTCTGCTCTCGCTATCGATGCGCATATAATTTATGTCTATATTCGCGGTGAGTTTGTGCGTGAGGCGGAGGTTTTGGAAAAAGCAATCGAAGAGGCTTATTCTGCTAGATACTTAGGTAATACAGTTTGTGGAAAAGACTATAAGCTGGATATGGTGGTTCATCGTGGAGCTGGTGCATACATATGTGGTGAGGAAACAGCGCTCCTAAATTCCCTAGAGGGAAAGCGGGGTGAGCCTCGAATTAAGCCGCCATATTTCCCCGCAGTTCATGGCGCTTTTGGGTGTCCAACGGTTGTTAATAACGTGGAGACTCTGGCGGCGATTCCTGGAATTGTTCGTGAAGGAGTTGATTGGTTTAAAAGTTTTGGACGGGAAAAAAATACGGGAATGAAGCTGTTCTGTGTTTCTGGCCACGTCAATAAACCAGGTCTTTATGAAAAGCCCTATGGTTACCCGTTTATGAAATTGATTGAGGAAGATTGCGGCGGAATTTGGAAGGGGCGTAAATTGAAAGCGGTTTTCCCTGGCGGCTCATCTTCACCAGTGTTGACCGCAGAAGAGTTAAAGGATGTTGCGCTCGATTTTGATGACCTGCAGGCTGCAGGGTCTATGCTTGGCTCATCTGCTATCATGGTGATGGACGATTCTACTTGCATGGTTCAAGTAGCCATTCGTACGGCTTATTTTTATTACGAAGAGAGTTGTGGGCAATGCACCCCATGTAGGGAGGGTGGTAAATGGCTGCTTGACCTCAATCGGCGACTTGAGTCTGGCAATGGCAAGATGGAGGATCTGGACCTTATCGCCGATATTTGCGATAAAATTGACGGTAAGACAATTTGTGCATTTGGGGAGGCAACTGCCTGGCCACTAAGAAGTCTCGTAAAGAAATTTAGACATGAATATGAACAACATATTCTTGAAGGAAAGTGTCCATTCGGAGGGAAGGCGCCATCATGGGAACAATAACGTTTAATGGCAAAGAGATTCCCTTTGATGAGGGGGATAATATCATAGAGGCGGCGAAAAAAGCTGGCACAGAAATTCCCCATTACTGCTACCATCCAGGGCTTTCTATCGTGGCTCAGTGCCGAATGTGTTTAGTTGAAATCGAGGGGGCACGCAAACTTGCTACGGCCTGTTCGACGCCGTGTAATAATGGAATGGTTGTTAGTTCTGAGTCTCCGACTGTGAAAGAGGCTGTCTCAGGCGTCCAAGAGTTTCTTTTGTTAAACCACCCGCTGGATTGCCCAATTTGCGATCAGGCTGGTGAGTGTAGCTTGCAGGAGTATTCTCTTAAACATGCTGCCTCCGATTGTCGCACAGATTTAAATCGACGAACTTATATTGATATAGATATGGGGCCTTCGATTAAAAAGAATATGAACCGCTGTATTCATTGTACTCGATGTATTCGTTATTGTAATGAAGTTGGCGATATCTATGAAATGGTTGCATTACAGAGAGGTAATAATACCGAGATTGTTACAGTGGATGACAAGCCGTTAATGACAGCATACTCTGGCGGGCTAGCTGATGTATGTCCGGTTGGCTCTCTAACCACAAAAGATTTTCGTTTCTCTAAGCGTGTTTGGTATCTGCGCCGGAATGACTCTATCTGTGATGGATGCTCTAAGGGGTGTAATATTACGGTTTCTCACGAAAAAAATCTCGTCTTTCGACTTGAGCCAAGAGAGAACCAAGAAATTAATAAATGGTGGATGTGTGATGAGGGCCGATACGGGTTTCATTTTGCACAATCCCCTTCAAGGGTATTGGCTCCCGCAGTTAAGGGAGGAGGCTCAATGGAGAGCGCCCAATGGTCGGAAGCAGGAGCAAGGTTTAATGACCTTGTTGTGGGGGCTCAAAGTATTGCGGTTGTGGCTTCGGCAGATATAACCAATGAAGAGGCCGATTTGCTGAAATCTAGTCTGCCTAAAGCGGAGCTTTACTCCTATTCACCTTCGGTTGATTCTAGCTCGGAAGATAAAGCATTGGACCATTTAATTCGCCGAAAAGACAAAAGTCCGAACCTTAAAGGTCTTGAGGGGAGGGGCTACTCTGCTTTCAGTAAGTTTAACCCAAGTAAATTTAATTTAGTTGTTTATGCCTCTGGTGGGAAGGTGCGCCCACCATACGGGATTGCGAAACTGTCTGAAACTACTGTCGGCTTAGGCGTGTTTTTGAAAGAGGAAGTTGATGGGTTCGATGTAATTTTGCCCGGTCCAAGTTGGCTTGAAAAGGAAGGTTCATTTACTAACTATGATGAAATAAATCAGCACTTCGGACAAGCAATTCGTCCGATTGGGTTGGCAAAGCCGATGAGTGTGGTGCTTTCAAAGTATTTGGCTGATTCGGTATGGCAGGCGGGGTAGACGTGACTACTTTTGAGCTAACGGCAATGGCGATTAAATTAGGGATAGTGCTGCTTATACTTTTGCACGTGGCACCCATAATGGTTTGGGCAGAGCGAAGGATATGTTCATGGATGCAAAACCGCACTGGCCCAAACCGAGTTGGGCCATTTGGTCTGCTTCAGCCACTTGCGGACGCCGCAAAATTTATTTTTAAGGAGGAGTATGTTCCTGCTCATGTTCGTAAGGGGTTTTATGAACTTGCGCCTGCTGTGAGCATTATTCCAGCGTTTTTAACGTTTGCAGTAATTCCATTTGGACCATCCATTGATATCGGTGGCAACTTAGTTCATTTACAACTAGCTGATTTGAATGTTGGTTTTGTATATATTTTGGCTATCTCGTCGCTATCCGTATATGGCACGATCATGGCTTCATGGGCTTCCAATAGTAAGTATGCTATGTTCGGTGGGTTGCGTGCCACTGCCCAAATGATCTCTTATGAATTAGCTCTTGGCCTTAGTTTGGTTTCAATGATTATGGTTTATGGGAGCGTGTCGCTACAAGAGATTACCCAGGCTCAGGGTGAAGTGTTTGCTTTCTTCCCTTCCCTTCCTAAGTGGGGGGTTTTTCTTCAACCAGTGGCATTTTTAATCTTTTTTATTTCAATATTTGCAGAGACGAATCGGTTGCCATTTGATCTTCCAGAGGGCGAGGCAGAGATTATTGGCTTTCACGTTGAGTACGGCGGCATGAAGTGGAGCTCGTTCTTTTTGGCAGAGTACCTTCACATGACAACAGCGGCAGGATTTTTGACGGCGATGTTCCTGGGTGGGTGGCAAATGTTTCCAGGAATGTACACCGCTATTGTGGCCTTGGGGCTTGAGGGGGATGCGTTGTATTGGACGATGGTCGGCCTGCGGGTACTTTCGTTTGCGATTAAAGTAATGGTAATTCTGGTTTTCTTCATTGTTGTCCGATTCACCTTGCCTAGATTTAGATATGACCAATTGATGCATCTTGGATGGAAAGTGCTAGTTCCTATTGCGTTAGTGAATATTGTGGTTACGGCATATATGATTTCCTTTGGTTGGTTATAGGGAGTGCTTAGATGTTGATTAAACGCGAAACAGGATTTCTCCAGCGCTTTTATTTGTTGGAAGTGATGAAGGGGCTCTTCATTACGACTAAGAATTGGCTTTTTAGTAAGAATATTACGATTCAATATCCAGAGCAGCGTCGAAAATACTCGCCCCTGTTTCGTGGGCAGCATTATATCAAGACAACAAACGGCGTAGAAAACTGTACTGCCTGCATGCTTTGCCCGACAGTTTGCCCAGCCGATTGCATCCATATTGAAGCTGGTGAGCGGGCCGATAAAGAAAAATTTCCAGTTCGTTTCGAAATCGACATCTTGCGATGTTGTTTTTGTGGCTATTGTGAAGAAGCTTGTCCGAAGGATGCGATTAAGTTGTCAGGAATTTATGAAATGGCTGATTATGAGCGCCGGGTATACGACAAAAATTTCTTATTGATCCAAAGAGGTAGTAAATAATGATGCAGCCAATGTTTTGGACTATGCCGCAGATTTTGTTTTCTGTTTTTTGTTTTCTGGCTGTTTTATTCGCCGTTTTTACAGTCGGATCACGTAGTCCGGTGGCGAGCGCGTTCTCTCTGGTGATGGTTTTATTCAATGTGGCAGCAATATTTGCGATTCAAGAAGCCCATTTCGCGGCGGCAATTCAGATTCTTGTTTATGCCGGGGCTATTATGGTTCTATTCCTTTTTGTAGTTATGCTTTTAAATATTGAGAGCGTACCCTTAGATTTCCCCAGATCTAGCTTTAGGTATGTATTGGCTGGACTCGGCTCTCTATCTTTTTTTGGGGTAATTCTATTTGTGGTTGCAGAGGGGCAGTCTAGTCTTGAGACTGATGGTTATACCCCCGAGATGATAGCCAATAGCGGGGGAAATATTCGTCTCATTTCACAAAGGATGTTTTCTGGATATTTATTTACATTTGAAATCATTGCAATGCTTCTGCTCTTAGCAGTTGTTGGTGCAATTGTGCTTGCAAAGCGGAAAGTCGACTAATGAACTTTATCCTAAAAGATCCAATGTTAGCTCAGTCTTTGTTGTTGAGCGGAGCATTGTTTTCGATTGGTTTATTTGGTGTTTTTGTGCGCCGAAATTTAATTGTCATTCTTATATGCATTGAATTGATGCTCACTGCAGTGAATATTTCTTTTGTGGCCTTTTCGAGAGCAAACTCTTCGCTTGATGGCCAATTAGCTACATTTTTTATTGTTACGGTCGCTGCGGCAGAAAGCGCAGTAGGGCTCGGACTTTTGATTGCAATTTTTCGAAACCTAAAGGAAGTCGGCACAGCAACATTGACAGGATTAAAGGGCTAAAATGGATTTTTATACTCAATCGAGCGTATTTGTTGGCCTAATTGTTCTGATACCGTTGTTAAGCTCAGTTATCGTGGGGTTGCTTGGTGGGATTCCCTGGAAAAATGCCCCGCGTATGTCGGGTGCAGTGGCAGGTGTCGTTGCAAGTGGCTCTATTTTTGTTTCCTTTGCACTCTCACTAATTCTTTTTTCAAAACTTGGCTCTGAATCTAAGGTTGTGATTGAATACTTGGCCTTTCCGTGGATTGAAGTCGGTGAATTTTCGATTCCGATGAAATTTCGCTTCGATAATTTGTCGGGCCTTTTATGTATGATTATTACCGGTATTGGATTTTTGATTCACGTGTATTCAATTGGATATATGCATGATGATAAGAATCCACAACGGTATTTTTGTTATCTGAATCTGTTTTCAGCCTCAATGCTGATCTTGGTTCTGGGTGCCTCATTGCCAATTTTGTTCATTGGATGGGAAGGGGTAGGCCTTTGTTCTTACCTCTTGATCGGGTTTTGGTTTGAGGACGAAGCAAAGGCGGCTGCTGGAAAGAAAGCCTTCATTGTTAATCGTATTGGCGACGTAGGTTTTTTGGTTGGAATTTTCTTAACCTACGCCACGTTCCGCACATTAGATTTTATGGAACTACGTGAGATGTCTGAGGGCCTGAGCCCTTACGCTGTAATTACAGTGATTACTATTTGTCTTTTTATTGGAGCCACGGGGAAGTCGGCTCAACTACCATTGTTTGTGTGGTTGCCAGATGCGATGGCGGGCCCAACACCAGTTTCTGCATTGATTCATGCTGCTACTATGGTAACTGCCGGCGTCTATCTTTGCTGCCGTTTGGGATTTATGTATTCTCTGGCGCCACTGACTTCTAATATCATTCTACATGTTGCACTTGGCACTGCTTTTGTTTCGGCGACGATTGCAATCGTTCAAAATGACATTAAGAAAGTTCTCGCCTATTCAACAGTTTCGCAGCTTGGCTTTATGTTTGTTGCCGTCGGAGTAGGAGCTTATTGGGTTGCTGTGTTCCACCTTATGACCCACGCATTCTTTAAGGCATTGATGTTCTTGGGGTCTGGCTCAGTTATCCATGCGATGGGTGGTGAGCAAGATATGCGCAAAATGGGCGGATTAAAGGAATATATGCCGGTAACCACTTGGACATTTGCAGTCGGCACGTTAGCGATTTCAGGCACCCCGTTTTTTTCCGGTTTCTTTTCAAAAGATGAAATTTTATGGCAAACATTCTCAAGTCCTTTGGGCGGTGTTATCCCGTATCTTATTATGCTTTCTACTGCGGCGATGACGGCAACATATATGACTCGGCTTTTCTGTATGACTTTCTTGGGTGAGTGTCGTGTAGACAAGAAGACCAAGGATCATTTGCATGAGTCGCCACAAATTATAACGATTCCTCTTATGGTGCTCGCTGTTTTTGCAGCGTTAGGTGGTTTCTTAGGATTTCCACACTTCATCGGTGGGGAGACCATTCCCAACTGGATGCACCACTTCTTAGTCGGGGTTGTTCCCGATAGCCTTGGTCATGGCACGCATACCCAAGAATATGCATTGTTGGCAGTTTCCATTATTGCTGCGGGGACTGCTATGGGACTAACGTATCTTTTCTTTACAAAGGGCGAGGAGAAAAGCGAGGTTTCTCATATCCCCACTGACTTTGCTATTCCTTCCGGGACGAAGAACTTTCTTTCAAATTCTTATTACTTGAATGAATTGTATAACGTGATTTTTGTTCGGCCCCTTTCCGCAGCATCCTCATTTCTATGGAAGGTTGTGGATGTTGTGTTAATTGATGGGTTAATTTTATCAACCGCACGTTTAGCCCGTTTTTCAGGCCAGTTTGCTCGTGGAATTCAAACGGGTGTTCTTGAACATTATTTGTTGGTTGTGGTGTTTGGGTTTGTGGCTGTAGCCGCTTGGGCGCTGGCTACAACACTTTAGGGGAATTGCGATGGTATCGCTTTTTGATAAGCATTTGATTACAATTTTGATTTTTTCTCCTGTCTTTTGGGCAATTTGTTGCTTGTTTTTTAATAAAAAGAATACGCAGCTTTTGCGGGTTTTTTCTATTATTGCATCGAGCGTAACATTTTTATTGTCTTGTCTTTTGTGGAAACGGTTTGATATTCATTCGGCGGATATCCAATTAGCAGAGCGAATTGAGTGGATGCCTGATTTCGGTATTTCTTATTTTGTAGGCATTGATGGCTTGAGTTTGCTTTTAGTTTTGCTATCCACTTTTCTAGTTCCGATAATTTTTCTATCAAGTTGGAATTATATTTCCTCGAAAGTAAAAGCGTATACAGCCCTATTTTTTCTCTTAGAGGCTGGGATGATAGGCGCATTTGTTTCCCTCGACGTTTTTCTTTTTTATATTTTTTGGGAAGCGATGCTGGTCCCAATGTTCTTTATTGTGGGAGTTTGGGGTGGCCCTAAGAGGATTTATGCCGCGTCGAAGTTTATGCTCTATACAATTGCGGGTTCTCTTCCAATGCTCATCGCAATTATTTATTTAATCTGGCAATATAAATCTCAGTTTGGAGTGTTCTCCGCTTCCATAATTGATTTGTATCAAGTGAGTATGCCAATGGATGGCTTTTTTTCTGCGCAATCACTTGTCTTTTGGGCCTTTTGCTTAGCCTTTGCGATCAAAGTGCCAATGTTCCCTTTACATACTTGGCTGCCAGACGCGCACGTACAAGCACCCACCGGCGGCTCTGTGATTCTAGCTGGGGTGCTGTTGAAGTTAGGCATCTATGGGTTTATGAGATTTGCAGTGCCAGTGGCAGCTGAGGCAGCACTCGTTTACTCTGATTTCTTTCTTGTTATTTCTGTATTTGCGATTATCTATGGGGCGTGTGTTGCATTTGTACAGACGGATATCAAGAAATTGGTTGCCTATTCTTCGGTCAGCCATATGGGATATATTGTCCTCGGATTATTTTCTTTCAATCAAATCGGAGTTACGGGTTCGATCTATCAAATGCTCAGTCATGGTATTTCAACAGGAACCCTCTTCCTATTGGTCGGGATTCTATATGAGCGCTATCATACGCGAGAGATATCGGTGTTTGGCGGGTTGGCCAAGTTGCTTCCTCTCTACACAATTGTGATGGTAATTGCGACGATGAGCTCAATTGCTTTGCCTGGAACAAATGGCTTTATTGGTGAGTTTATGATTCTCCAAGGGGCATTTTTGGCAAATTGGCCTGTAGCAATAGCAGGGGGTGCTGGCGTAGTACTTGGTGCGGTTTATATGCTCTGGCTTTGCCAACGAATACTATTCGGTAAACTGAAAACGCCGGATGAGAAAGTGAGATTAGATCTCAATATGCGAGAAGTAGCCTATCTTGCGCCTATGATTGCATCGATTTTTATAATGGGGATATATCCGAGGCCCTTTATTCAAAGAATGGAAAAGTCTGTAGACTATTTTGTAACGAATGGACTTAGTGCAGATTACAGCCTGAATGTACAGTACGTGAGTGATTTACGTAGTGGTAGTGGCAAAAAATCTTCAATAGTTAAGAGGTAGTGAAGCAATGTCTAGTATTAATAGCTTCAGTTTTTCAATATCAGCTGCAGAGTGGATGAATCTTCGACCGCTCTTGACGATTGGTATTGGTTCTATGGTGGTGCTTCTGCTTAGTACTTTAAAAACGACAGCGTTTGGCGATAAGAGAGGGGTAGTTTTTTTAGGCGCTCTTCTTATTCTAGGAATTGGCTTTGCATTTTCACTTGCTGGATGGTCGTTGGAATCCGTTACTGCTTTTAATGGCGTAGTAGCGTTAGATAAGTTTCATAATTTCTTTAATTTGTTTTTTTGTGCATCGGGGATACTGATCGTTCTGGCGAGTTATAAGTATCTAGAGGCTCAAAAGATTCATTATTCTGAGTACTACACACTATTGCTATTAGCGATTTTCGGAATGATGTGTATGACAGCTTCTCTTGAATTGATCACTATGTTTGTGGCTCTTGAGATTATGAGTTTGGCTGTTTATGTACTCGTAGGATTGAGCCGTTTAGATCGTAAGGCAAATGAAGCAGCTGTGAAGTATTTCGTTCTAGGTGGAGTTGCGTCCGCAATTATGCTCTATGGGATCTCCATGGTCTATGGAGCATTAAATACTACAAATTTAATAGATATCTCCAAACAGCTCATAATTGGTGGCGATGCGGTTTTTAATCCAGTGTTGATTCTTGGTTTTTTCATGATCTTGGTTGGCTTTCTGTTTAAAGTGGCCGTGTTCCCGTTTCATATTTGGACACCAGATGTGTATGAAGGAGCCCCAATTATCGTGACTAGTTTTATGTCGACAGTGCTTAAGGTTGCGTCATTTGCCGCCTTTATCCGCGTGTTCTCTTTGTTCGTTGGATCTGGGACGCTCTTAGTGGAGAATGTTGGGGCATTATCGCAAGAGCTTATTTGGATTTTAGCTGTAGTCACGATGGTGGTTGGCAATTTTGTTGCCCTGACTCAGAACAATCTAAAACGACTGCTTGCATATAGTGCAATTGCGCACACCGGTTATCTTATGATCGGTATACTAGTTGGCCCAAAAGTTGGGTACTCTAGTATTCTTCTCTATATGATCCCATATGCGGTGATGAATATCGGTGCTTTCGCGATCTTAGGGATGATTTCTGGAAAGCTAGATAAAGCGTGTAAGATTGAAAACTTAACGGGGCTAGGTTCCCGTCATCCATATCTGGCTGGCGCGCTCACAATTTTTATGTTGAGTCTTGCTGGATTGCCACCAACCGGTGGTTTTGTTGCGAAGTACTTTTTGTTTTCTGCGGCTTTAGAGGCTGGCCAAGTTTCTATTTCGTTGATTGCAATTGCTACAAGTTTAGTGTCTGTTTATTACTATATTCGAGTAATTATATTTATGTACATGAAAGAGGAAAACTCAGAGCTTTCTCCAGTTGCCTCGGGTGGCTTGGCATGGGCAACCATTGCTCTTTGTGTCTGGGTGACTTTGCAGACAGGTATTTTTCCTAGTCAGTATATTAATTTGGCAAGGGAGGCAGCCTTATTTTAAGCGATTGCTTCAATTTCTTTCACTAGTGCGAATACGTCGTTGAAGGGCTTTCGAAATACGGCGCTAACCTTTTTGCTATTCGAAATTTCATCTATTTTTTGATCTTGATAAGCAGTCATCAGAACTATTTTTAACTGTATATGCTGATCTATGGCCCAAGCAATTACTTGGTCTCCAGTTAAATCTGGCATTATTAAATCGATAAGAAGTAAGTCATAGGAGCTCTCACTCAATAATGAAATAGAGGAACTTCCATTATTAGCCGTTGTGACCACATGCCCTGTTCTAGAAAAAGCTCGATTTAATGCGCGTGTAATAGATTTTTCATCATCTACGATTAGAATATTCAATCATGCCTCTACAGTCTTTGGGAATTGCAATTGGATAGAAGTTCCTGTTCCGAGTGTGCTATTGATTTTTATCGAACCATTCATGCGATTTACCAAGTCTTTAACGATCACCATTCCTAGCCCAGTACCTCTACCTTTGTTTTTTTGGGTGAAAAAAGGCTCAAAAATTTGTTGAATTGTTTTTTTAGACATTCCTTTTCCATTATCCTCAAGGTGAATTATGAAACTAGATTCTTTATTTTTGGCTAAGATCTTTAAATTTCCGTTGGCGCTCATTGCATTAGATGCATTTGTAATGATATTAAATAGAATTTGTTGAAAGGAACTTCTTGACACTGATATATCAGAAAGCTCCTTGTCGATGTCTAGCTCCAAATCAATAGAACGTAAGGATGATTTTGAAAATTTAATTACAGACGAAATCCCTTCTTCAACGCTACACGCTGAATCAGTGGAATTATCACCGAACCCCAATAAATTATCTATTATTTGCACTGCTCTTAGCGCAGAATTTTCAATTTCTTGCAGGTCTTCATAAAGTTCTGTTCTAACGTTCTTTTTGTTTTCAGCAAGCATTACCTGCACAGTAGAGATTATTCCAGTTAATGGATTATTTATTTCATGTGACACAGCGGTTAATAAATCTCCTATAGCTTGCATACGCTCCGATTGAATTAATGTTGTGGTTAATTGATGTTCTACTGAGATGTTCCGATAAAAATGAATTCGTTGCACCTCGCGGTTGCTTGTTTTGATTGGATAGCTCCAAACATAAAATTTTTGATTTCTTCTCCCATCCACTTTTATTGGTATTGATGAGATGGATTTCGAAATCGGCAAACAGTTTTTACATTTTGAATTCCGTTGAGAAAACAAGGAATAGCACTTCCTCCCTGGAAGTTTTGTGATGTGCTTACCAACTGCGCGTGAAAATGCTTTATTTGCTCGAACTATTTCGTAGCGCTTATTGATGATGCTAAGTGGCTCGGAAATCGAGTCGAAGGTATCACTCCAATCTCGCGCCGCCGAATGATTGTAGTTAAGGATGGCAACTTTTTGAAGTCCAAGGCCAATAATGGAATACATTATGCTTGCTAGTTCAATCTCATTCTTGTTAAATCCCTCTAGATCCTGGCGAAAGGAAACCAGGAACGATTGTTGTAGTTCGTTCCCTTCTATGGCTGGAGTGTTGTATTTGAACACCATTGCATATGCCCATGGTGAGTCGGTTAGGTTACCTAGTTTGTGAGCATGCTCAGTGGAATTTACAATTGATACACTCTGAGTAAGTTTATTTAGTGCAGATAAATTCTTACTATTACTGATTTCGACATTCACGGAGTTGACGTCTTTACAGCTTTCGTAAGTTAGTACTTGTCCAGTATCAGTACTCGACACTAACAAAACTCTGTTTACCCCAATACGCTGCATAAGCCTCAGGAGAGATTTTGTCATATCATGGTAATTAGCAGGAACAGTTGCTGTCCATGTAGATTCTGAAATTGTTTTAAGGGTTTGGCAGGTAGCATCTGAGTGGCTATTTAAAAAAGCTTCGAGAGATTGTAGTCGATTGCGCTTTTCTGCCACACGCAGAGCGCACTGCAAATTGATTCGAATTGCGTTTTTTGACATTCTTTGATCAACAAACGTTATTGCGTGGTTGTTGCCATGTGGGAAATTTTTCCGGCTGTTGATCTTGACCAGCACTGCAATAGCTGCTAATGGTCGATTGACTGTAATTCGTTGAATAGCCTTTCTTGTAATTTTTTCTTCAGAGAGAATAACTACTTCACTAGAGCGTTGTTTGCTATTTAATAGTTCAGATACATTTTTATACTGTGTTGGATTTGATTTTTTACCTAATTTTTTAATTAAGGTATTGAAGTTACTAGATTCGCCAACGAGACTTAGTTTAAAAGAATCAACGTTATCATCAACTATAATGTTGGTGCTCATTCTTAGGGCTTCAATCAGAGGTAATTTCGGAGTCTTGATTTATCTCAAGTGATTGCCCAACGTTGTTTTTAGCGATTATTTCCTGAACCAAATCCAGAACCAGGTTTACATGGAGTTTAATTCGATTGTATGCAAAATTTGCCTTTTCTGCGACGATAATTGGGTCCGTATCATGTATTTGTGCTTGGCTAGTGTGATAGAAATTGCAGATTGGCGCTACAGCTGCAATTTCTTGAGCAAGGGTGTGTATCAGATTGTCAATTTCTTGTAACCGATCGCTATCCAGTTTTGCTTGCTCAATATCGCTCTTGTGTAGATCTTCTAATACAAATTTTGAGTAATTCGAACCGAATTTTGCTAGCTTATACAGCTTCTCTAAAGAAGAGACCAGATTCGGCAGGGCATCGATTGTTTGTTTTTTGAAAAGCATCACTTCAGTCATTGTGTCTTCTGAGTGGTTCAAATCGAATTGCCAAATTAATCGGTATATTGAAATTAAAGACTCTTGAAGATTTGCATTATTGGTATTTACCGGTTCAAGAACATAATCGACTCGTTCTACGCCATTAAATTGGTGAAATACCTGCCTTTGAGATACAAACACTTTGAATTGTGGATCAATGGAGAGTGTCTTGTTGGTAAAAGCCTGTTGCCACTGTTCAATTGTGGGAGCCTTTGTATCATTTGATTCAATTATAAACTCGATAATATTTGCAACTGTGGAAGGTGGGACTGCAATATGCTCACTGTCTTGGTTGTCATCTCCGATAATTATATGGCCGTGCCCATATGGGCTGCTTTGAAACATGTTCTGATTAATATAATCTAATGTTACTGTGAGTGTTCCTACTGCTGCACTGAAATGTGTGCTTATGCCACCAGCACCAATCATCAGGTGCAGCCGTTCAGTTAGAGCCAAGAGTTCATTTATATTGGCTTGCCCAGACAAATCTACGCATCTGGAACGTAATTTATTTGGTATATTTGAGAGAATCGATTTTGCAACTGGCCTTTCGTTCATAGAGCCAATAAGATAAATTCTACACTTCTTATATTTTTTAAGGAAAGTGAGCGCCAGTTCAAGATTATATTGAATGGGCCATAAAGACTTAAGCTCAAGACCTATTCGCAGCCCATCATTGTTGGATAAAAAAGAATCTACTGCTTCTAGATGCTCTTCAGTTGGAAGCAGCTCTGCTACAATATCTTGGTCTTGTACTTCGGCAATATACTTATATAAATCGACGAAGTGAAAGGGATTTAAAATAGATTTATCCACATTAGCAGCAAAAAACATTGCCCACTCACTGCTTAGAGTTACCTCATTGTTCTCATTTAAATATGGCCCAAGGATTTTTGGAGCGCTTAAGTGGCTAGCTAGTAACGTAGAGAAATCGTTAAAACTTAGATTTACAATTAAGTCGTACTTCTGGTTGCTCTTAAGGTCGCAGGAGTCAAAGATCTCAGCAAGGCTTCGATCGGGCTCTGCGGCAGAGCGCCTTTTTAGCTCTTCAGTATCTATATGAAGAATGCGATCAATGATGGTCCAAGTGTTTGTTAGTGCGGCGTAAGACTTATCGGAATAAAGAGTAATACTAGCGTTAGGATGCTTACGTTTCAGCCCGAGAACGGCAGGCAAAGAATGGAGTAAATGCTCAACGGCACCGTTCTGAATTACGGCTATTTTTTTAAACTTCCCTGTCATAATAACAACGCTTTTCCTACCATGGAAAAATTCTACTATAGCTATTCTATAACGAATTCTACTACTTCGTTACACAAATCTGACGCAAATTTTTAGCTGCCTCATGCTCGGGATTTAGGCCCAAAATTTGGCTGCAAAGCTCAACTGCTTGTGGGTCCTGCTTCGTATGGTGGTACATGCCGGCTAACGCATATAAGATGCTTGAATTGACAGGATTATTTCGGATAAATTTTTCTGTCAATTCTATGACATTAGCAAATGCTTTAAGTTTGTATGCAGTTTTTATTAGATAAAATAGAGCACTTGAATTTGTGATGTTAATTTCTAATGCGCGAGAAAAATATTCCAAAGCGCTATCAAAGTCACTGCCCAGGTATTTGACGTATCCGGAACCAGTTATAGCTTTACTGTTATTTGGGTTTGCTCTGCTTGCTTCTTGAAAATGAACCGTAGCTAGTGGAAGATTCTCTTTCATCAAAGCAAAACAGCCAAGGCATACATTTAGATTGTCATCCTTGGAGTTTAGGTCAAAGGCGTGTTTAAAATGTATTTCTGCATGGTTAAACTGATCAATCCGCAGGTAACAGTTAGCTAGACTTTGATGAATTCTAAATGATTCGGATTTGCGTATTTTAGGTAAGTGGTTTGCGCGTAATAGGGCTTTGATGGCTAATTTAAAATCACTTTTTCGGCAATATAAATCTGTTAGTGCGATCAATGAGGTGAACGAAGGCTCATAAATAATTGCTTCTCGGTAGGACTCAATAGAGGCATCAACATCACCATCAGTTTGAAAGCAAACACCAAGCCCGGCATAGGAAGCGCCAAGCGCTTCGCCGGCTTCAATCAATTTATTAAAAATCGACTTAGCTAGCTCAAAGTCTTTTGCAGCCAATAGAATACGCGCGTTTTTTAACAGAAACGAGGTGTTCAATCGGCCATCTTTAAGAATAGGCTCATCAGAATTCTTTGATTCAGCGGTTTCAAATGTCTCGTCCACCAGCGAACTAAGAGAGGGAAGATCTTCAAAGTTCAGTTGGTGATCTAAGCCTTTATTTTGCATCAAATCCTTGATCATAGTTGCACATCAAAATTCGACCTACTTTTTACTTGGCCGCGGTAATTTGATAAAGCCCGTTTACCTTTTTGCAGATTGTAAATCTTCGTCTTCTGCTCAATTTTCAGTGTATCGAGGATTGGCAAAATTTCCGAGTCAATGCGCCGCATTTTTCGGAGTTTTTCTTGGTATTCCTGAATATAAAACTCTATTTTTCTACTTTGTTCTTTATTGGGAGTTAGATTTTTTTGTTGGCGCATTATACTTATAATTTGATTCTCTGCATTAATGGTCATTTTTACGAGAGATTCGCGATTTTGGTCAAATGTATCTAGATTTTCTAAAGCTAAATCAGGGTTTGCTTTGACCTCTTCTAGAAATTTTTGGCTTACGCTGATGATTTTGTGTAACCACAGGCTTTTTTTTGCCAAGGCTTCTAATAGCTCTTCCAAACTACTCACTCCTCAAGCTTACTTTTGCGCCTGCTTTGCCAGTATCTTCTTCACCAACACCTCCCTTGCCTTTTTCTTTCTGGATCTTTTTCACAGCACCTTGCCAGCCTTCATAGAGAGTCATCATCACTGTAATACATTGCTCTAGTTTTTCTGGATTGTTTTCAATATTTGCTTCAGTAGATTCCAAGAAAACAAATAGATAAAGAGACTCTAATTGTTTAGCAATTTCCCCACCTTTTTCAAAATCTAGTGAACTGGATAATTCATTTACAATATCTTGAGCTTTTCCGAGCCACTTCCCTTTTTCAGCAATATTCCCCTGCTCCATTGCTAGCTTAGCTTTTTTGAAATTGCGAATGCACCCTTCATACAGCATGAGCAAGAGCTGTTCTTTGCTCGCAGTTGTGATCGAGGTCTTGTGATATGCCTTATTTCCATATGGGTGTTGCATTAGCTAGTCTCCTCTTCTTTATTATCTTAGCCGCCAATAAGTCCTCCGAGCCCATCACTTGAGCCCAACGCCGCCGAGACTTGAGCCTGCTGCCCTTTTAGTCGTGCCATAGTGCTCTCTAGTGTAGCGAATTTTCGCTTTAAATCGTCCCTAGTTTTTTCAACTTGTCGCTCTTTAGTTTCAATTTGCCGGTCAATATCATCGATTCGTCGTTTAATACCTTGTTGCCGACTATCTACTAGACCATTGAACTTAGTGTAGTTTTTTATCGACCCAGAAAGTTTTCCTACAAATCCGCTTCCGTTATCGTTGATTCCAGCAAAAAATTCGCCTACCTGTTCAAATCTAGCAGTAACAGCATTTTTTAACTTATTATCATTAATTTTTAATAAACCGTCTCTTTGGAAAGTAACTCCAAGATCTGCGAACCGCATGCCTCCGTCACTAGTAGGGTAATTTTCCATTACCATTCTGCGAATCAAAGACTCTAGATTTTGCAAAGTGATGTCGCCACCAAGAGTTTTTCTAGTATCTGTATTTTCATCGATTTTATTCTGAGTTTGTATGAATTGAAGTATATTATTTAGCTTCTCTACAACTGCTCGCACCTTCGCTTCAGCAGATTCAATATCTTCTTGAATTTTTACAGTAAATTCAGTGCCTGGATCTGCGTCTTTTAGGTCAATCGTTACTCCGGGTAATAGTGTATCAAATTTTGTGCTTGCGAATTCGACATCAAACCCGTTCACAGAGACAACCGAGTTTTGGGCCGGGCGCTCTTTATCGAGATAAAAGTCTTCATCTCCATCAACAAAATAAAATGTTGGAAATTCAGCATCGTTAATCTCTCCAGATTCTTTATGAGCAATAATCAAACGCCAAGGATTCTCAGTGCCAGCTCCATCATCGACAACAAGCGCCTGGAGATTTAGATTTTTTTGGTCATTAATTTTATTTGCAATGCCTTGAAGCGTATTGTTGTCATAGTCGATAAAAACTTCTTCGGTTTCGCCATTTGGAAGATCATATGAGAAATAGCCGACACCAATTTGTGTATCATTTGGGTCTTCAAATCCGTTGGATAACATTGAAGAACGACCTGATAGCTGCTTGATTTCAAACTGATATTCGCCCGGCTCGGCGATCTCACTATCAATGGTCATAGCCATCAAATCATCTCTAGGGATATTTGCAAGTAGAAGTCTAAATTCTCGATATTTTCCGAGTGCATCTAAATCAGTCTTCGCGTCGCGAAGACGCTGCAATAGGTCTTGTACCAAAGCAAGGCGGCTCTCTTCGTTGGCTTTTCGATCGCCAAGAGCTTTGAGTGGACGCTGCTCGACCTCCATCAAGCGATCCACGATATCTTTAGGCAGACCAGATGCAATCGGGCCTAAACTGATAGCCAATCCATCCTCCTTGATGAATTAAAGACTCCTCTTAAATTATATGATTTCATTGTGGCACAGACAAGAATCGAAATGGTGTATACAAGAATCAAAAAACTAAAGGTGCTTACGTTTACGTTCTACTTCGAGGATTTTTTTGCCACTAACCCCTAACAGGTATGTACCTCTTTGCACGCCGTTATTGTCAAACTTGAATGTACCGGAAATTCCGCGTAAGTCTTGGTGAGTGCGAATATGATTCCGTAAATCAGATCGGGACACTACTTTACCAGAAGCAATCGCATGAATCAGAATTCGTGTAGCATCATAGGCTTGAACTTCAAGAGTGGCCGGGGACGACCCAAAATTAGCGCGGAATTCTCTGATAAATTTTATAGCTTCGGGACGGCGGGAGTGGGAATAGAAGGAATCAACGAAGTACGAACGTTGAAGATACTGGCCTGCTCGGTTTACTATATCCATCGTGTTCCATGTATTCAACCCTAGGAATGGTAGATTCTTAATCCCATAAACTGCAAATGACGGGGCTATTTGTCCGATTGCTTTTGGTCCATCAGGAACAAATACTGCATCAAAATCTACAATCGGCTTCAATTTGTACTGGCTCAACATTCGTTCACGAAGCTTCCCACGGGCCTTTAAAGTTGAGGCATAAATTTTTTCTCTGCGTTTTAATTCTCTCTTCTCCATGAGTCGAGCCCCTTCATAGAAGAGACCAAGCAGTTTTTTTAATGGGAAGCGGAAGTCGGTTGAGCCTGCAGCATACTCTTCATATCCTCTGATTAATCCACCGCGTTTTTCCACTTCTGTCCAAAAGATATTTACGTATTCCTTTGCTGCTGGACTGCTGGGAGACAAAATTGCAAATCGCTTAAAGCCTTTTTCAGTCATCAAATGGTCTAGTAGAGTGTTCACTTGTTGCTCAGGGGTAAGAGCAAATGGGAAAATAAATGAACCCAGCTGACTCAATGCTTGCTTTCGAGACAGGCTAAAAAGTGGAACGCCATATTCTTGAGCTAGTCTTCCAACTTCAAGAGCTTGACGCTTTAGCAGTGGTCCAATAATACCAACTACGTGGTCTTCTGTAGCTAGCCTTTCAAATGCAATTTTAGCCGACTCTTCAGTAGATCCAGAGTCCCGGATAACGAACTCAATATTCGGACCTGCAACTTGGGAGGTCTTTCGAGCTTTCATTAAGTTTTTGCGCGCCAATAATGCAGACTTTAGGCTCAACCGACCATATTTTTGAAATCGACCAGAAAGGGGAAGTAGAATTCCAACTCGATGTGGGTTTACGATTGAGAGTTTTTGCATTAACTGAATAAGCCTACGCCCTTCGGCCTCAAGCGGGTGATTTTTTGCTTTGTCTAAAAATGAATTAAGCAAATCAAGTGCCTCTTCACGTCGTCCGGAAAACATATAACCTCTTGCTAAAATAAGTCGAGCTGTCCAGGTTCCGACACCATTTTCTCTCATCTTACCTTCTAGGTTTTCTATCCGGGCTAAGTCAGATTCATTACTATTTAAAAAGATATTTTTTGAGAGCTCGTACGCTTTTCGTGCAATAGGGTTAGAAAATGTTGAGTCTCTCTGCTCTAACTCATTTGTGGTAAATAAGTAGGCAACAACAGAGGAAGGATAGTTTTTTGTAGCTTCCAGAGCTCGGCCAAGCAAATGATAATAACGAATTTTCGTGTCTTCATCCAATATGGCTGGATTGACCTTTAGTAATACGTTGTTTGCGCTATTGGCCTGCTTGCTCTTTAAAAGAGCGTTTGCTAGATTGTATCTAGCTATATGCAGCTCAGGCTCATTCTGTGTGAAGTGAGCTTCTGCGATATCGACGGCCTTTTGAAATTCACTGGAAGAAGACTGGGTGCTATTTAATTGAAAGAGGGTGAGCCCTCGCAGATTGTGGGCCTTTGCGAGAGTTGCTGGCGCTGCTGAATTTCCAAATTTTTTAAAGAATCGAGCAAGTTGTTTAAGGGTTTCTTCTAAATTATCTCGCAAGAAAATTTGCTCGGCTTTGAAATATGCTCTGTCAGCATTGGTGGCTGGAGCTTGTGAATAAGCGCTGGGGGAAATTGAAATTGAAAGTACAAATAATAAAGCTGTTAAATACTTCATCCAAACAGATCTTTTACTTTGTTCATAAATCCTTTAGTCATAGTCGATGATTTCTCATTGTATGACTGATCCAATTCTCGCAAAAGGTCCTTCTCTTTGCTAGAGAGATTTGTTGGTGTTTCGACGATTATTCGTACTAGTTGGTTTCCATTGCCATAACCACCTAAGCGCGGGAATCCCTTGCCCTTTAGGCGTAGCGTTTTATGGCTCTGAGTGCCAGTCGGGATCTTTAACTCAACTTTTCCATCAACTGTTGGGACTTCTATGCTGTCACCGAGCACAGCTTGCGAAAAAGAAATTGGAACATCGCATAAAATATCATCTCCATCCCGATCAAATAACGGATGAGGCCGAACATGGATTTGAATATACAGGTTACCAGCCGGGCCGCCGCGTACGCCGCTATTGCCCTCACCAGTAATCTTGAGTCGTTGTCCAGAATCAATGCCGGCAGGTACTTTTACTTCGATTTTCGATTGTTTTTGATTTCTACCTTTGCCGCCACACTTGGAGCATGGGTCTGAAATGCGAATACCTTCCCCGTTACAATCAGGGCATGTGCGAGCGACGGTAAAAAAACCTTGTTGATAATGAACCTCACCAACCCCGTGACAGGTGTTACAAGAGTTCGCTTTTCCGGACTTAGACCCTGTTCCGTTACATGTATCACAAACAACCTCTCGCCAAACGGAGGCTGGCTTAATAACTCCCTTTGCAGCTTCTAAAAAAGTGATATCAATTTCTTGCTGTAAATCTTCCCCGGGGATGCCAGAGTGTCTACGACGATGCCCGCGTCCGCGTTGCTGGCCGCCGCCAAAAATATCTCCGAATATGTCTCCGAAAATATCATTAAAATTTCCACCATTGAATTCGCCTTGGAAGCCTCCAGCACCAAAGCCGCTCATACCGTCTACACCAGCGTGACCAAACTGGTTGTAGGCACCGCGCTTTTTATCGTCGCTTAATATTTCGTAGGCTTCAGAGGCTTCTTTGAATTTTTCTTCCGCATCTACACTATCTGGATTTTTGTCAGGATGGTACTTAACAGCAAGCTTTCGATAGGCCTTCTTAATTTCGTCCGGGCCGGCGCCGCTAGCGACGCCGAGCACTTCATAATAGTCACGTTTTTCGGACATCAAAAAACCTCAATATTTATAAGGATGAAAGTTCTTGATTAAACTTCTTTAAAATCGGCATCGATAACATTATCATCTTTGCCCTTGTTTTCGCTGCTGCCTTCTTTACCATCAGAAAATCCGGCGTCGTTTGTACCGTTTGTGCTGCCGTTTCCTCCTTGGTTTGCGCCGCCACCAGCGTCCGCACCTGGCTGCTGCTGTTGGCCGTTGCTATAAAGCTGTTCAGCCATCTTTGCCGATGCCTGCTGAAGCTTTTCTGCCGTTGCCTTCATAGCGCCCGCATCATCGCCAGCCTCTAAGATTGGCTTAGCTTCTTTCAGCGCAGCTTCTACAGCTGACTTGGCATCATCAGAAATTTTGTCACCATTTTCTTTAAGAGTTTTTTCGCATGTATAGCAAAGGCCATCTAACTCGTTATGTGCGTTTACAACTTGCCTTCGTTTTTCGTCGTCAACTTTGTTAGCTTCTGCATCTTGAACCATTTTTTCAATTTCATCGTCTGATAGGCCACCAGATGGGTTAATTTGGATTGCTTGCTCCTTGCCGGTGCCCTTATCTTTAGCAGAAACGTTCACGAGGCCGTTTGCATCGATGTCAAAAGTAACTTCAATTTGCGGCATGCCTCGAGGTGCGGCAGGGATGCCAACAAGATCGAACCGACCAAGGGATTTATTATCATTAGCAAACTCGCGCTCCCCTTGAAGGACGTGAATAGTAACCGCAGTCTGGTTGTCGGCTGCAGTAGAGAATACCTGCGATTTTTTCGCCGGAATTGTAGTGTTCTTGTCGATAAGCTTCGTAGAAACCCCGTTCAAAGTTTCAATGCCTAGGGACAGGGGTGTTACGTCGAGAAGAAGTACGTCTTTAACATCACCCTGCAACACACCACCTTGAATGGCCGCACCAACAGCAACAACCTCATCTGGGTTTACACCTTTGCTTGGGTCTTTCCCGAAAATTTCTTTAACTCGCTCTTGGACTTTCGGCATACGAGTCATGCCGCCAACTAAAATAACTTCATCAATGTCTGCCTTTGAGAAGTCAGAGTCCTTAAGAGCCTCTTCACAAGGAGGGGCAAGTTTTTGAATTAGATCTTCACATAGAGCCTCAAACTTCGCTCTTGTAAGGTTGGTATTTAAGTGTTTTGGCCCAGAGGCATCTGCAGTAATGAATGGGAGATTGATGGAGGTTTCAGTGGCACTAGATAATTCATGCTTGGCTTTTTCCGCCACCTCTTTTAAGCGTTGAAGTGCCATCTTGTCTTTGCGCAAATCAATGCTGTTCTCTTTTTTAAATTCGTCCGCAAGAAAATCAATTATTTTTTGGTCAAAATTACCACCGCCCAAGAACGTATCACCGTTAGTGGCTTTCACTTCAAATACCCCGTCACCAATTTCAAGCACGGAAACGTCAAACGTTCCACCACCCAAATCAAAAACAGCAATTTTGAGATCCTTCTTTTTGTCTAAACCATAAGCAAGAGCAGCAGCAGTAGGCTCGTTAATGATTCGCTTAACATCAAGCCCCGCGATTTTGCCCGCGTCCTTTGTCGCTTGTCTTTGAGCATCATCGAAATAAGCTGGAACGGTAACAATCGCTTCATTAACAGTTGTGCCCAGATAATCTTCCGCAGTAGATTTCATCTTTATCAAAACTTGAGCTGAAATTTCTTGTGGAGACATCTTTTTGCCAGCAACTTCGATCGCGGCGTCACCATTTCCAGATGCAACTACACCAAATGGTGACACATTTGCGAACTCTTCCACCTCCTTGGATGAAAATTTTCGACCCATAAGTCGTTTTGACTCAAAGATAGTTTTATTTGGGTTTGTAACCGCTTGGCGCTTTGCGGGAGTCCCAACAAGCCTTTCACCAGAGTCAGCAAATGCCACGATGGAAGGGGTTGTGTTGTTGCCTTCCGCATTTTGAATAACTTTTGGCTTGCCGCCCTCAAGAACCGCTACGCACGAATTAGTTGTTCCTAAATCAATTCCAATTATCTTGCTCATTATATTTGGCCTCCGAAACTATAAAAATCAGTTAATCTTTCTTTTTGCTAATTACGACCCGAGATGCGCGCAAAACTCGGTCGTGCAGCATAAAACCTTTTAATTCTTCCCGCAGGACAACATTGGGCTCCTTATCATTAACCTCTTCTTGTCCGACCGCCTCATGCACGGTTGGGTCAAATTTTTGCCCGACCGCCTCAATAGTGGTTACTCCCTGGTGCTTCATGGCCTCCATAAATTGCCACATAATCATCTCTAATCCTTCGACCATCTGAGCCGACGAGGTCCCCTGCTCAGGATTACTTTGTTTTGCTGCCTCGATTGCTCGAATAAAATTATCCTGAACCATTAGCTGCTCGCGCAGGAAGTCCTCATGTCCATACTTGAAGAAATCGGACTTCTCCTTTTGCATGCGCTTGCGAAAATTATCAAATTCAGCTGAAAGGTAGAGGAACTTATTTTCCCACTCCTTGGCCTTCCCCTCGAAATCCTCTTTTGCTGCTTCGTCTGTCATGGGCTCTTCTGAGCTCGCCTTACTATCGATTTCTGCACCAAATTCCACATCAGGGATTTTGGCCGCGCTCTTTTCTGCGCCTCCTGCCTTATCCTTTGGCTCATTCACTTCATGGTTTTTAGTAGGCTCTGAACTTGTCATAATTCCAACTTGCCCTAGGTTCAAAATTCCGATCAAAAATCCTTGTTTGCAAGATGGGTGCAATATCTGGGGTGTCAATGAAGCCTGGAAGAAAAATTCAAATATTAGGACAGAATTTCTGAGCTTGATGGAGGCTGGTAAACATTTGAATTATATAAGTTTTTCCGTCAGAGAGTCGCTTAACATAATCCCTGGGAATGAGGGAAACCAAGTATTTTCAACAAGTTGTCCAAGCCCGGATTCTTCGAACTCGGTTAGCTTCCTCCTGATTTTTGCTAGTTTTTCTGCACCAAATTTCGCCTCAACTTCGCGCAGATGGAATCCAGCAATCGTGCGCATTCGGACTAAAAAGAACTCAATTTCGCGTTGTTGAGAATTTAGCTCCTCGAGCTCAAGGATAGGCAAGTTTCGAGATTCGAGGGCAGAGTTATATTTCTTTAAATCTGGGAAGTTGATCCAACGTTTTGCGCGACCGTCAAAGCTATGGGCAGAAGGACCAACTCCAAGGTAAGAGTTACCTGTCCAGTAATTACAATTGTGCATACCGCGAAATCCAGGGCGAGCAAAGTTGGAGGCTTCATAATGCTCGAATCCGGCCGAGTGCAATTTTTTATGAATAAACTCTGCCTGCAGTAACCCTTCCTCCGGCCCAGGCAATTTTTTGAACAGAAAGTGGCTTTGAGGAAGAGTCAATGTGTAAGCCGAGATATGCTTAATTGGCTTTTTGGAAAACTCCTCAATTGATTCATCTAAATCCTCTAGCGACTGATCAGGAACGCCATATATCAAATCACAACAAACGAGATTGAAATTTTCACAAGCCAGATCAATGGCTCGTAGCGCTTCCTCGCGATTGTGATTTCTCCCAAGATTTTTTAAGTTAGAGTCGACTAGCGATTGAATACCTATGCTAAGACGATTAATGCCCAATTGCTTCCAATTTTGTATATTATCGCTAGTCATAGAACTAGGATTCACTTCTATAGTGAACTCTTTTAAGGTATTGAGCGTTAGAGGTGAAAATAATTTCATGATCATCTCGGCAGGGGACTCACTGGGGGTTCCACCGCCCAGATAAAGAGTCTCTAAAGCAGCCAAATGAGGGCGCCACATACCTAGTTCCTCTTGCAAAGCGGAAAAAAAATTATCATGGTTTGCTTTGCGAACTGGGACCACAAAAAAATCACAATAATGGCAGTGAACTTTACAGAAGGGGAGATGAACGTAAAGGTTGCGAAATTTTTTAGTATTGTTAGTGTCGACTATTGCTGATGGCTTCACAGAAATTCTTTTGCAAGCCCCTTACTCATTAGCAGCTATGTCGCTGCTAGAATCCCGCCCTGAGTCCTTCATATTTTTAGCAGAAAGAATCATGGATTCAGCATTTGCTAGTGCTTCGCTACTATCTTCCATTCCTCCAAGCATACGAGTAATCTCTAAAACTTGGTCACTCCCTGCGACTTGCACAACATTGGAGCTAGTGCGCTCCTCTCCATCAATCATGGAAACAGACTTTTCTACGCGAAGGTGACGATCTGCAAAACTTGCCACCTGAGGGAGGTGAGTAATACAAATTACTTGTGAATTATCCGCTACTCTTTGTAGTTTGCGTCCGACGACGGCAGCAGTTTTCCCGCCAACGCCTGTATCTACTTCATCGAATAAATAAACACGAACCCCCCCTCGGCTAGAAAGCACGTTATGAAGCGCAAGCATAATGCGACTTAGCTCGCCGCCAGAAGCGACCTTGTGAAGGGGTGCTGCATCCTCTCCTGGATTAGCCGCAAGAAGATAGTCTGCTTTGTCAATGCCGTAGCTCGAGGGCTCTTCCGAACGTTCAAGCAAACACTCAAATTTAGCTCTTTCCATGTTGAGTTCAGCTAATTCTTTTTCGACTTCCGTAGCAAATGTATTAGCGGCTACTTTACGCTTTTCCGACAGTCTTTCTGCTTCTTCATCGAATAGTGATCTTGCTTCGTTGACAGCAGCCGTCACTATTTGGACATTCTCGTCGTGGTTTTCAAAGGATTCAATTTCGTTTCTAAAAATCTCTCGTGACTCAATGGCTTCTTTGAGTGATGGCCCGTATTTGCGCTTAATTTGCGTAAGTAAATTATAGCGGTGGTTTAACCCCTCTAATCGACCATCATCCACCTCAATATTGTTCATGTAATCACGGAAGAAATAACCAGCCTCTTCTAACGTGATTTTTAAAGAATTCATTAATTCATAAGCAGGGGTTAGATTTGTGTCTGTTTTGCAAAGCTCTTCTGCTCGATTTACAAGAGCGCCAAGAACATCTAATATTGCTTTATTGCCATCATCACAGCCATTAATTGCTGATTCAGCTTCCCGGGCAAAATTCAAAAGAGTTTCTGAATTTGAGAGGATGTCCAGTTCGCCTTTGATTTCCAAATCTTCGCTACCTTGCTGTAGTTTAGCCTCTTCCAGCTCCTTTAACTGAAATCGCAAAAAATCAACACGCCTCTCTTTGTCGGCTGAATCATCTTCTAGCCTCTTAAGCTCGTTGAGTTTTTGCTTCCAAGCCTGAAAGCGCTCTTTGACAAAATTTCTGATGGGGTCATTTTCAGCATAACGGTCAAGCCAAAGCAGTTGCTCATTTTGTCGTTGTAAAAGTCGCTGATCTCCCTGGCCACACAGATCTACGAGGCGCTCAGTAATTAAATTCAACGTGCCAACGTTTACCATTACATCGTTTACAAAAGCTCTGCTTTTTCCGTTTGGTTGGATGATTCGTCGAACAATTAATTCATCGTGTTCGATTTCAATTCCGGTGTTATCTAAAACACCTTGGATACTTCCCCTGTCGACAACGTCAAATAAGGATTCGACAGAGGCTGAATTTGTGCCTGATCGAATCAGGTCTGACTTTGCACGACCTCCGAGAATTATATTTAGCGCACCCATAATGATAGACTTGCCTGCCCCAGTCTCACCAGAAATGATATTTAGGCCCGAGCCAAATTCAATTTCCACATTCTCAATGATCGCAAAATTTTGAATTCGTAGATATTTCAGCATTCCTAATTCCCCTCACCCCTTGCACCGAGCTTTAGCTTGCTTCTCAGTACGTCAAAATATTCTCGCGCCCTAGGACGAACTACCGCTAGTCCATGCTTTGTAAATTTCGTAACGCGAACAATATCCCCTGGTTCTAGATCATATCCAAATTGACCATCTAGGGTCAATAAAGCCTTACCATCCTTCTTTGCCACAAGAACCTCTATTGTGGTTTCCTCTGGCACTACTATTGGGCGTATCGTCAGGCTGTGTGGGCAAATGGCTGCGATCGTGGTCGCAGCAACCGATGGGTGGACAATTGGGCCCCCAGCCGCCAACGAATACGCAGTCGAGCCCGTCGGGGTTGAAACAATCATGCCATCAGCCTTAACGGAAGCAGCGAAAACTCCATCGATCATTAGCTCAGTGTCCAAAATCCGAGCAATGTCAGCGTTGTTAATGACTGCATCATTAAGCACAGGTCGAGAAAAGATTGATTTATTATTTCGTATCACCGAAGTCTCCAGCATACTGCGCTCTTGAATATGGTAATCACCCTGACAAATTCGTTCTAGGTCATCCAGAATAGTATCCACAGTAAACTCAGTTAGGAACCCCAGGTGCCCAAGGTTCACCCCAAGGATCGGAATGGATTTATTTACCATGCGACGAGCGATGCTGAGGAAAGTGCCATCGCCACCAAAAACAAGCACCATATCGCAAGTTTCCGGAATACTTTCTTTGCTAACGACGTCTGCATTTGGCCAACTCTTATCTAGGTTATCAACATCGCCAGTAATAGCTACCGATCGACCGTTCTCCTCTAACCACTGGCCAACGGTTTTTGCCAAATCGACTGCCTGTTGCACATTGCGCTTGATAACGACCCCGAATTTTTGTGGCTTTTTGTGCTTCATTGTTTATCTAGTGCTTATTATCTGGCGGCAACACACTCAATTTCTACTAAAGCGTCGAGCGGCAAGCCCGCTACTTCGATTGTCGCACGTGCAGGGGGCTCCGAGTTGAAGTGTTTTGCATACATCTCATTTACAGCCTTAAAGTCGCCCATCGATTTTAAAAAAATTGTAGTTTTCACAATATTTGAAAAGCTCATATCTCGCACGGCAAGTAAGGCGGATATATTCTTCATAATTTGTTCGGTTTGCGCTGCTGCTGTGCTGCCAATTAAAGAACCACCCTCTCCGGCAGGAAGTGCGATTTGACCAGAAAAATAACAAATTTCTTGCGCACCCTGTACAGACATTCCAGCCGAATATGGACCAATTGCATTTGGCGCGTCGGTTGAGGAAATGGGTGTTTTATCCATCGTTCTTAACCATGCCTCTCTCATTGTGAATTTTCATTGCCGTAATCGTTGTCATATTAACAACGTCTTGTACGGTCGACGCTCTTTGTAACACAGATACGGGTTTATTCATTCCAATTAAGATTGGACCAATTGCTTCCGCGCCACCGAGGCGAAGTAGTAACTTATAGGCAATATTAGCAGATGCTAGGCTTGGGAAGATTAGAACATTTGCATCGCCCTGGATTTGGGAGAATGGGAAATACTCTTCAGCAATCTCTGGAACGATTGCTGTGTCCACCTGCATTTCACCATCAATAACTAGCTCTGGAGAAGCGGCACGCGCCAGCTCAACCGCGCGCTGCACCGTATTGCTCTGCTCTGAAGGCGCAGAGCCAAAGTTTGAAAACGAAAGCATTGCGACTCGCGGGGTACTCCGTAAAAAGCCCTCCGCGATCTTTGCTGTTTCGATTGCAATGTGGGCCAATTGCTCCGATGTGGTTTCAATATTTACTGTGGTGTCAGCAAAAAAGACGATGCGCGATTTGCAATTCATTACGTAAATGCCGGCGAGCCTTTGCCCTGGCTTTGCTCCAATAGTTGTCACCATAGGGCGGATGGCCTCTGGATAGGACTGAGTGATTCCGTTAACCACTGCGTCTGCGTCCCCCATCTCCACCATCATCGGACCAAAATACCCTCTACGGCGGATTAATTTTTCTGCCGTTCGACGGATAATACCTTTTCTTTGACGCTTTTCCGTAAATCGATCCGCATAGGTTTGTGAGAGTGTTGATTTTCGAGGGTCAATTATTTCAAACTCACCCTCAATGTTGATATCAAACTTTTGCATTTCAGAGGTGATTTGCTTTTTGCTTCCCAGTAAAATAGGGACAGCAATTTGATCTTCAGAGATAATCTTCGCCGCCCTAAGAATTTTTTCATTCTCGCCCTCGGGGAAGGCAATCTTTGGCACGAATTTTTTTTCTTCTCTGTACTTTAAGACAGTATTCTTAAGTGTTTTCATAACAACCATGAAGCGATTGCCCATTAAGTGTTCTAGCTGTTCCCGATAGGCGCGTACGCTTTCAATTGGTCGACGAGCAACCCCTGATTTTGTGGCTGCTTCAGCAACCGCTGGCGCGATATATAAAAGTGCGCGCGGATCAAAGGGTTTTGGAATCAAATACTCTCGCCCAAATGTGAAGTGTGTTCCGCCATAAGCACTGGAAACTAACTCTGGGACTGGTTCTTTTGCCAGTGCTGCCAGCGCTTTTACAGCAGCTAATTTCATATCTTCGTTGATGGCCTTTGCATGCACGTCGAGGGCACCGCGGAACATGAACGGAAAGCAAAGAACGTTATTCACTTGGTTCGGAAAATCCGTGCGCCCAGTGGCACAGATTGCATCCTGTCTTACCTCCTTAACGTCACTTGGCAAAATTTCCGGATCTGGATTGGCCATTGCAAAGACAATTGGGTCTTTGGCCATCGTCTTAACCATGTTTTTACTCAAGACGTCAGCAGCACTCACTCCGATGAAGGCGTCTGCGCCTTCCATGGCCTCCGCAAGAGTTCGCTTTGGTGTATTGACAGCGAAACGAGCCTTATACTCGTTTACTCCCTCACGTCCGGCATAAATAACGCCTTTAGAATCGCAAAGGAGGATATTTTCGCGTTTCACCCCAATGGATACAATTAAGTTTGCGCAGGCCAATGCAGCAGCGCCACCGCCAGAAAAGACGACTTTCATCCGGTCAATTTTCTTTCCAATAATCTCAACCGCATTTAGGAATGCGGCAGCAGTAATGACTGCAGTACCGTGCTGATCATCATGGAAGACAGGAATATTCAACTCCTCCCGCAGCTTCTCCTCGATATAAAAGCACTCTGGCGCCTTAATGTCTTCAAGATTAAGGCCGCCAAATGTTGGCTCTAAATACTTGCACGCTTGAATAACTTCATCCGCGGACTTTGCATTGAGTTCCACATCAAACACATCGATGTCAGCGAATTTTTTAAAGAGAATGCCCTTTCCTTCCATCACAGGCTTTGAAGCAAGGGGCCCAATGTTTCCTAAGCCAAGTACGGCTGAGCCATTGGTTATTACACCAACTAAATTACCCTTGGCAGTGTATTTGTAAACGTCGTCAGGTTTATCGGCGATTTCCAAACAAGGGAATGCCACACCTGGCGAATAGGCCAGAGCTAAATCTCGGGACGTAATACAGGGCTTCGTCGGATTGACTTCAATTTTACCTTTGCGCCCACGGGAGTGATAATCCAGAGCTTCATCTTGGTTTGACATAGTGATTTACCTAGCTAAGATATGGTTGCTTTCTAGAATGCGAATGTTATCGTTTTTGCTATGCGAAAGCTTATCGTTGATTACCGAAATGTGAAACTTTTAAAAACCAGATTTAGCTGGATATTTTTGTTTTATGCGGCGCCATTTTTTTTCTTGGTTTCTTGTGCAACGACGGAGTCGAAAACGGATTCAGCGGGACTTTCTCCAAGTACAGAGAAGGAAGCAAGGAGTTATGGCCCGCGCCCAGGGCGCGTTTGGATATATCGATCAGATGGATCCAAATCTTGTGGGGTAAGGAAAGGTGTCACACTTACCTCAGCAACTAACGAGTTAAGCGGAAAAGGCGTTCGTATCTTTAATAAGCGAAAAAAGCACGACGGAATCATGCGAATGATGGTCTGTGGAGCAGACACTGGGATGCAAAACGAGCTGCATATTGATGGTCAGTCTCTGCCAATAGCAGCTACTCTAGGCTACCGACTCCTCGGGGAGGATTGACTTCTCATCGAAAAGCGCATATGTTCGCGCCGAGGCTCGTTGCCAAATTTGGGTCCAAAGGCAAAGGCAGGTGATTTAATTCATGGAAAGACCGACAGTTAAGGTTCATGACGGAGAGTCCTTCGAGGGCGCGGTGAAGCGCTTTAAGAAACTTTGCGAAAAGGCCGGTATTTTAGCTCACGTTCGTAAGCGTGAATATTATGAGAAGCCAAGCGTGAAACGGAAGAAAAAATCTCTAGCCGCACAAAAGCGCATGGAGAAGAAAACTAAAAAAAGATAGTTGTTCTAGTCAATTTAATTTTTAAAATTAAGGACTTATAGTGGCAGATGCGGAACTAATCCGCAGGATCAAGGGGTCGGTGGATATCGTTGACATCGTTGGCGAGCACGTAAACTTGAGGCCTGCCGGTCAAAGGATGAAGGGGTTGTCTCCGTTTAATCGTGAGAAGACCCCGTCCTTTTTTGTGAGGTCGGATCGACAAGCGTTTTCCTGTTACAGCTCCGACAAGCATGGGGACGTGGTAGATTTCGTTCGCTTAGTTCGAGGATTTTCGTTTTATGAGGCTTTGGTCTGGCTTGCTGACCGTGGTGGAGTAAATATCCCCAGGGGAGCTATCTTAGCAAAAGGGATCTCTAACTCCAAACGAGGGGAGTTTGAGGTCTATAACAAGCTGAACCAATACGTAGCCCACTTCTTCCAAGCCCAGTTTATGAGTCAGGCAGGCAATCGAGCCCGCAAGTATGCTGAGTCTCGAGGGATCAGTGAGAAAATGATTAAAGAGTATGGTATTGGCTTTGCCCCAGATTCCTGGTCCTCTTTGAAGGATTACCTACTCAAAATCAAAGCGCCAATGGATGCAGCTATACGTTTGGGGGTGCTCAAGACAAAATCCTCCGAGAGTGCCCCTCGCAAGGATGCCTCCAATATTTATGACGCATTTCGCAATCGATTAATGTTTCCGATTCGCGACAACCTTGGTGAGGTTGTCGGCTTTGGTGGGCGAACTTTGAGCGACGATAAAGTGATGAAGTACTACAACTCTTCGGAGAGTCCCGTCTATAACAAGGGAGGAATTCTCTTCAATCTGGATCGAGCCAAACGCCATATACGCGAATCTGAGGAAGTAATTCTCGTCGAGGGCTATATGGATTGCTTAGCACTTGACCAGGCAGGGTTTCAAAATGTCGTCGCTAATCTTGGTACGGCACTCACGCCGAATCACGTGAAGATTCTTCTAAAGACAGCCAAGCGAGTGATCGTGATTTACGATACGGACAAAGCTGGGAAAGCCGCAACAATTCGTAATATGGACCTCTTCTTGCGAGAGGCTGGCTTTCCTGTTTCTGGTGTAAGGTTGCCCTCAGGAAAGGACCCGGATGACTTTATTAGGGGGCGAAATAAGGAGCAGAATAGCGCCGCGGTCCAAGAGCTACAGCAACTGATCCACGGTGCGCCAGCGATTCTCGATAAATGGATTGAACAGGTGGCTGACTCCACGGCCAAGAGTCTACAGGGAAAAATGGACGCATTATCAATTATTTCCAAAAAAATTAGTCAGCTCGCCAAACCGCTTTGGGTTCGTGGCCGAGTTAGTCTAGTTGCAAGTATTCTCAACCTCGAGGAGCACTTGGTTTTGGAAACGTTCTTGCGTGATCGGAAGCAGCAGCCGCAGCCGCGCGAGCGCGTCTCGACACCACGGCGGGGAGGCTTGCAAAATATTACTGTAAATTCAAGTACTTCGAAAAATGCCCCAGTAAATTTTGAGGGGAAGTTTTTAGGCCTACTTATTTCTCACCCACAGCAGTTAGAGGCGCTACGGGGCTGGCAATGCAATACGCAGAATGATATATTGCAATTCTTCGAAGACCCTAAGATACGAGAAATAATGCAGCATTTAATGCGCCCGTTGAATCGTCAAAGCGGGGAAACAAATGAGTTTCGAATTAAGGAGCTGCCCGATGCAGTAGATCTTCCGTCGGACGCAGCGATTCGTGGGATTGTATATCGTGTGCTTAGTGCCGATGAGGCAAGTCAACCAAGCGATTCGACTGAAACACGAGATGCCTTACAAAAGGTGAGAACAAATCACTTCAGTCGCGAAATTACAAAGATAAAGGTGTCGCTTAAAGAAGCGCAAGCCCGAGGAAGCGATACTGATTGCATGAATTTGCAGAGAGACTTGGACTCTTTACTTAAGATATCTAGAAAACCATTGGAGAGCATTAATGGCTAAGAAAAAAGGTAAAAAAATTCCGGATTCAATTAATTTCCTTAAAGATAAGGAAGTCAAAAAGATTTTAGAGCTTGGAAAAAGTCGTGGTGTTTTGAATTTTGAAGAAGTTAACGACTTGATCCCTGCTGAAATTGTTGACGCACGCAAGATTGATGCGATCATGGAGTTTTTGGCGGAGAATGATATCGAGGTCGAAGAGATCCGAAAAATTCGTGAAGGGGACGATGAAGATCAAGACGGCGACCAAGAAACAGTTGCAATTGAATCCTTCCTAAAAGGCAAGAAGAAGGAAGAAGACGAAGCGACGGCTCGCTCTAGTGATCCAGTTAAGCTGTATTTGCGAAAAATGGGTTCTGTGTCGCTGCTTACTCGTGAGGGTGAAGTTGAAATTGCAAAACGAATCGAGAAAGGTGAAGAAGATATCGTCGTTGCGCTTATTTCTTGTAGGCTCGGTATTGATGCAATTTTAGATTTAGCACGCAAAGTGGAGGAGGGACAAATCCGCGTTAAGGACGTAATTCGTGGTGTAGATGAAGAGCTTTCTGAGGAAGACGAGCGCACGCACCAAGAGCGTCTATCGAAATCAATTACAGCACTTCAGGATCGGGTAGAAACTGTACAAAAGCTTGAAGAGTCTCGAAAAAAGAAAAAATCTGTAAAAGCACAAGAAAAATTTGAGAAGGAAGAAAAGGAGAGACAGAAGGAACTACTAGATGCGTTCCTTTCCGTTAGCTTTAACCGAAAGACGATTAACCTTCTTCTAATTGAAATTAAGGGAGCAGAAGAAGATTTAGTCGAAGCTCAACGTGAAATTGATCGCACGTTCATGTTCTTTGATATTAGGGGCGATGATGAGCTCCTAAAGCTTGTGAAAATTTTTAAAGAAGGTTCAGAAGACGAAAAACGCACAATGCTACGTGAGCAAGACGTAACAGTAATGAAGTTTGAGCAAATAATCGCCGGGTACGAGGGCGCGCTGACGAAGCTTCGCGAAGTGGAAGAGCGCACGGGTCTTCCTCTAGATCGGCTCAAGGGGGTTGTTAAGAAGTCGAAAGACGGTGAACGCCGAGCTGATTTGGCGAAGAGCGAGCTTGTAGAAGCGAATCTTCGTCTTGTGGTCTCTATTGCGAAAAAATATACAAATCGTGGCCTGCAGTTCCTGGATTTAATTCAGGAAGGTAATATTGGTCTTATGAAAGCGGTAGATAAGTTTGAATATCGTCGGGGCTATAAGTTTTCCACTTATGCCACTTGGTGGATTCGTCAGGCGATTACGCGGGCAATTGCTGACCAAGCAAGAACCATCCGAATTCCGGTTCATATGATAGAGACGATCAATAAGCTTGTTCGAACTTCACGTCAACTTGTTCAAACCCTTGGGCGAGAGGCCACTCCGGAAGAAATTGCAGAAAAGATGGATATGCCGGTTGAAAAAGTTCGTAAGGTTCTCAAAATTGCTAAAGAGCCAATCTCACTTGAAACGCCGATCGGTGAAGACGAAGATTCGTATCTCGGTGATTTTATTGAAGACAAGAGCGTCATCAATCCATCGGAAGCAGTAATGAGTGTAAATTTATCAGAACAGACACGACGCGTACTTTCTACTCTCACGCCGCGTGAAGAAAAAGTGTTGCGCATGCGTTTTGGTATCGGCGAAAAATCAGATCATACTCTTGAAGAGGTTGGTCAGGGCTTCTTCGTTACCCGAGAAAGAATTCGACAAATCGAAGCTAAAGCGTTACGCAAATTACGCCACTCTTCTCGTGCCCGCTTACTCAAGAGTTTTGTGGAAGGTGGTAGCGGCTAAGGCTTTTCAGAAATATGGGGCCCATAGCTCAGTTGGTTAGAGCAGGCGGCTCATAACCGCCTGGTCGCAGGTTCAAATCCTGCTGGGCCCACCACCATATTGCAATTTTATTAAGGGTGCCCTTAGGTTTTCTAAGCATCTTAGGGCATTCCAGTTGGAGGAGATTATGACTGGGAACGCGCACTGTTTTCTTTTAAGGGTTTTATTGTGTTTCAGCTGTGTGGCTGGAATTGTACTAACGGGGTGCTTTGCAGGTGGTGATCCAGTAGCTGCTCTAGATAGTAGTAGTTCAACACCACCGGGCAAATTTATCTCCACCTGGAGAATCCCTTCGTCAAATCTGGATACCATTACAATAGCTGTTCTAACCTAACCACCTTTAAAGGCGGAGATGTTTCTCAAGTGACAACCATGTTCGGTATGTTTTTTGGTGCTAGATCGCTAGAGCAGCTCGATCTGAGTAACTGGGATGTCAGCTCCGTAGAGAATATGGCCCTTATGTTTAGTTTTGCTAGCTCGCTAAAGCCGCTCGATACGGCCCACTGGGACTTTGGCAACGCAGTTAATATGGAGAGTATGTTTGCGGGCATTCGCCAACTGAGTACGGAGAGCTACTCAGATATGCTCATGCGAATTGTTGATACCTCTAGTAAAGATTCTATCACTCTCGGCGGGGCCAGCCAAGTATAACGACTGCGGCGCCAAAGCGAGGGCCGAACTTGTACGCAGAGGCTGGACCATCACCGACGGAGGGCCGCAGGACAGCGGAGCCGATGCAGCTCTAAGTGCACCACAAGTGGAGTCCTAGTCCTCCTTGATGAGGTGGGTTGTTGGCATAGCTGAAGAGTGATTCCGTTTATGTCGGCGATTTATAGGCCAAGCCACCCCAGGTAAAGCCAGCACCAAAAGCCAAGAATAGTAACGTAGCCTTGGGTGGAACAAGCCCCATCTCCTTTGCCTCGTCTAGAGCTAAGGGGATTGAGGCTACCGTGGTATTGCCATACTTTCAATATTATTAAAAATTTTATTGTCAGGAATCTCTAACTGCTTTTGCACCATCTGGTTTATGCGCAAGTTAGCTTGGTGAGGAATGACTAAATCAATATCCTCGACTGTTAGTCCTGTCATCTCCATAATTTTTTTTGCAGCTTCCGGCATTCGTCGTGTTGCGTGCTTAAAAACTGCTTTTCCTTGCATCCTTGGATGCTGTAGTCCTTCGGCAAGAATTTCCGGGCTCAACGAGGGTTTTTTTCTGAATGATGGATACTCGGCTAACAGTTCCTCCGCATGTTCACCTTGACAGTGTGTAGTTGCCGCAAGAATTCCAACCTGATCGCTATCATGCTCTTCTGCCTCAAGGCAAACAGCCGCAGCACCGTCACCGAAAAGAACAGCTACATCTCGACCACGGGTGGAAATATCAAGGCCTGCACTATGAACCTCTGCACCTACGAATAAAATTTTTTTTGCTAATTCCGTTCGCAAATATGCATCTGCAATGTTTAGTCCATATATAAATCCAGAGCATTGTTGTCGAATATCTAATGCTGGGGTCGTGCTAAGACCGAGTTTTCGTTGTAGTAAAGCTCCAGATCCTGGAAAATAGTAGTCAGGGCTTAAGGTTGCAAAAATAATTAAATCAATGTCCTCTGGGCGCCAGCCCGCACGATCCAGTGCAATCTTAGAGGCTTCATAGCCAAGGTCTGAGGAACCGATGTTCCCGTCTTTACTCACCCAATGCCGTTGCTTAATTCCAGTTCGTTGTTGAATCCACTCGTCAGAGGTTTCCATCCACTGAGTTAGGTCCTGATTTGTAATGATTTCGGGCGGAACATATCGGCCGGTACTTTTAATTATAGATCGAATTGGCATATTATTGGCTCCTGTAAAACTATATTAATCCGATTTCACGCAATCTTTGGTGCAAGTACTCAGCAGAGGTAATATCTGCGAAAACTTTCTTGCCACCAGTTCGGGCAACACAGTTATCTCTGGCTGCTAAGGAGAATTCAGACTTTGGGTGCACAAAAAACGGCATCGAGAATCTACGCTCCTTTGAGTTATCCGGGTTCACCACTCGATGCGTGGTGCTCTTAATTAGGCCATTCGTTAATTGTTGGAGCATGTCTCCAGCATCCACAATGATCTGCCCCTTTAAAGAGCGGATTGGTAACCATGAACCATCTTTTTGAAGCAGTTCAAGGCCAGCAGCCGTACTCTCGCACAAGAGAGTGATAAGGTTTATATCCTCATGAGCGGCCGCACGTATACTAGCTGGATTCGCGTCGTCCTCAATGGGTGGGTAATGAATAATTCTTAGAACTGTATTTCCACCTTCAGCAGCGCCCCGTAAAAAATTCTTTTCTTCGCCAATGAATTTAGAGCATGCGTCCAGCAACACGAGGGAACATTTATCAAGCTTCGAATACAGTGATTCCATACTTGGTTTGAACTGAGGAACTTCCGTGGGCCAAACGTTTTTTAAACTGCTTTTTCCAAATTTTTCTAATGACCTAACGTCGCGCCCAACGTGCCAGAACTCTTTTAGGTCTGGAGTACTAGAGTTCTTGGCGTGCTCTCGTCCAAAATCCGTGAAACCTCTTTGGCCAGCATTACCTAAAATATACTTAGACTTGGTTTCACTCGACTGCGAAAAAAACTCCTCGGCTACCCCATAGGATTGTTCGATCAGTTCAGAATCAATTCCATGGTCTTCCAAGGCAAAAAAGCCGATCTTTGAAAGCGCAGAGCCTAGATTTTCGACGAATTTCGCTTGTTCAGATCTTGTTCCATGTAGGTAATCGTTCAGACTCAACACAGGTATTGTCTGTTTTATCGTAGGTATTGCTCGCTTCATCGTAGATCACTTTTATCTCAGGGAAAGAGCTCACGCAAATTAGAGATATAGCTTATTTTTATGCGACGCAATGCTCTAACGTTGCGCACCGTTATTACGTTATTGTGTCGCGCTATTGTTGCAACCATCTCACTGCGTTACTATGAAGCAATGGAGTTTATATCTGATGTAGTGAGTTTTTTGTCTCAAAAAGCCCCTTTTTCCATGGCTGAAAAGTGGGATAACGTCGGTTTACTAGTAGGGGATAAAAATAATGAATTGAAAAAAATTCTTGCTGGCATCGAACTTAGCGGCCCAATGATCGAGGAAGCGGTCAAGGTAGGGGCGAATTTGATTATTACGCACCATCCGGTTTTCTTTAAAGGGACAAAGCGACTGAATTTTTCTACTCAAGAGGAAGAGTCCAATTGGGTTCGTCGAATGATTAAAGAAGATATTTCTCTCCTAACTCTTCATACGAACTTTGATCGGGCGCCAAGTTCATTACATACGCATTTATTTTCACAACTAGAAATTCAAAACTGTCGACCGCTTGAAACTTTGCGTGAGCGGGACGCACAAAACTTTCCAGAGGGGGCAGGCTATGGAATTCAAGGGGAATTGAAAACGGAAGTTAAGGCAGTCGAATTAATGCCGAAGTTGAAAGAGACTTTTGATATTCCTGGGATTCGTTTTTCTGGCGATTTATCAGCAAAAATAAAACGAGTTGGTTTTGTTAGTGGTGCTGGAATGTTTATGTGGCAGAAGGCATTGCGAGAAGGGGCTGACCTTTTTATTAGTGGCGACGTTAAACACCATGAGGCTGTGGATGCTGTGAATGCAGGTCTTAATGTGGTTGATGTTGGTCATTTTGGTGCAGAAAAACATTTTGCGACCGTTATGCAGAAATGGTTGTCGGAGGAAGAGATTGAAGTAAACTTATTTATGGGGAATGACCCATTCCAGTTTTTCATTTAATGGGCCACTTTCTTCACTTAAGGGATCACTTGGAAATTTTTACGAATTCAAAAGAAAAATTTATCCCGCAAGGAACTATGATGATTCAGGTTCGGCACGAAGGCAAAGGTAGGCGATATAGTTGCCGAACAGAATATACAGATGTGACTAAAAAACTTAGCCTCATCACCCAGAAAACATTTCGTGAAAATAAAGAAGAACAGGTTTTTGAGGAGGCGATTCTGGCCTGTTTGCAGCAATTAAAACGATTTCGGAAAGAGAAAATTGAAATTTGTGTGCCATATCCAAGATTAATTGAGCGGATAAAGGAAGGCTTTAGAAGAGGGAAATCGCCTCGAACTCAAATCAATGAGTGCATCCAGTTGTTGCGAGGGTTTAAATTTTTTATAATTCATGAATTTTCTCATTCAGAAAGTGAAGAAATTGCATTATAAGTGGGTACGTGGAACGGGCAGCCGCTCTTAGATTCGTTTAAGGGAGGAAAGTCCGGGCTCCGAAGAGCAAAACGCTGGCTAACGGCCAGGCGCCCGCTGTAGAGCCGGGCGACGGAAAGTGCCGCAGAAAGTAAACCGCCTAATTTATTAGGTAAGGGTGAAAAGGTGGGGTAAGAGCCCACCAGCATATTGGTGACAATATGGCTTGGTAAACCCCGTTTGGAGCAAGACCAAATAGGTGTGCGTCTTAGAGTTGCTCGCTTAAGCACACGGGTAGGTTCGCTAGAGGCAAACGGCAACGTTTGTCCCAGATGAATGGTTGCCGATTAGGCTGTATTCAGTTTGATCACAGAACCCGGCTTATAGTTCCACCGCTCTACAATTTTTATTTTATCTGCCTTGTGGAGTTCTATGGACCTATTTGAAGAGATTAAAGCCTTAAAGAAAAAGCAAAATGCGATTATTTTGGCACATTACTATCAAGAGCCGGATATTCAAGATGTTGCGGATTTTATTGGTGATAGTCTTGCGCTCTCAAAGAAGGCAGCCAATGTAGACGCAGATGTTATTCTTTTTGCTGGCGTACATTTTATGGCTGAAACAGCCAAGATACTCGATCCGACAAAAAAAGTAATTGTCCCAGATTTGGACGCAGGCTGCAGTTTAGCAGATTCTTGCCCAGCAGATCGTTTTGGTGAGTTTGTTAGGAGTCATCCTGACCATATAGTGGTCTCCTATATCAACTGTACGGCAGAGGTGAAGGCGCTCAGTAATATAATTTGTACAAGCTCAAATGCGGAAAAAATTATTGCTTCAATTCCTGACGATGAAAAGATCATCTTTGCCCCAGATAAAAATTTAGGGGCTTATCTTGTTAAGCAGACAGGCAGGGACATGGTGCTTTGGGATGGCACTTGTGTTGTACATGAGCTATTTTCGGAGAAAAAGATGCTTCAGCTAAAGGTAGAGCATCCAAATGCCAAAGTAATTGCTCATCCAGAGTGTGAAGATCGCGTTCTGCAGCACGCTGATTTTATCGGCTCCACCTCCGCGTTATTGAAATTCGTTGAGGACGATTTTTCCAGCACTTTCATCGTAGCAACGGAAGTTGGGATCATTCATCAAATGGAAAAGCAGACGCTGAATAAGAAATATATACCGGCGCCGCCAGATAATGATTGTGCGTGTAATGAGTGCCCACACATGAAAAAGAATACTCTAGAAAAGGTCCGTGATGCATTGAGGACATTAAAGCCTGAAGTTGATGTGCCCTGTGAGTTGCGAGAAAGAGCGTTGGCCCCAATTCAGAAAATGCTAGAGCTTTAAAGCCCTTGCTGACTACGAAGAGCGGTGATTTTAAAGCCCATTTCACGGATTTCGTTATCGGTAATGCCAAGAAAGTAAAGAAGGGACGTAAGCCCTTTCTTTGTGAGCGTAGTATCTGCCCCTTCTTTGGTAGTTGGTTTAGCATTAAATGCAATTCCAAGCCCGGCGCGCTCGAGCATCAATAGATCATTTGCTCCGTCGCCAATAGCAATAACTTGATCGAGTAGGATTCCTTCCTGTTGGGCCAAGAGCTCGAGTAAATCCGCTTTTTTCTGGGCGTCAATCGCAGGGCCGTCAATTTCGCCAGTAAGCTCATCGTTTTCATTGAACGCAAGCGTATTAGCGCAAACATAATGAAGCCCAAATTTTTCTTTTAATTGCTCAGCAAAATAAGTGAATCCGCCGCTAACTATCGCAATTTTAAACCCTAATTTTTTAAGAACCTTTAATAGGGTTTTAGCTCCAGGATTTAGTTCCATCCGAGCTGCGACTGCTTCTAAATCAGCTCGCTTTAGCCCTCTTAGTTGCTTCACTCGTTTATGTAATGATGTGGTGAAGTCAATTCTACCCTCCATAGCTTCCTTAGTTATGGTGGCTACTAAGTTTTTTTTCCCCGCCTGCTCGGCTAATTCGTCAATAACTTCACCTTTTAGGAGTGTAGAGTCCATGTCGAAAACGACCATTCGCTTAGATCTACGATAGAGATTTTCTCTTTGTACAGCAAGATCAACGTCGGGATAATTTGCAGCGATACTTAGTAAAGAATTTGTAATCGCACCAAGGTCAGGCTTAGATTTGGTAGAACAAATAAATTCAATTGTTTCTAGCCCACCATTATTAAGTTTACGAATAGAATCGATATTCGCCTGGAGGCGAGCAACTGTACTAGTAATTTTTAAAATGAACTTGGGGCTTACATCGTTAGCAATTACGGTAGCTACAAAGCGATTGGCTGGATCTGGGATCTCAGTTCCACCTTCAACTTGTTTAGCGCGAATGTTTACGCTGAAATCATCTAGAGTATTTTGGAGGATAGTAATCAGTGAATTCAGATCCTTTCCACAGTTTTCAATCATTACGTGAAGGGATAGATAATTATGAACCACAGCTTGTTCAATATCCACAATTCGAATATAGAGCTCATCAAGCGTTCCCATAAGCCGTGCTGTGATGCCTGGCTTATCTTGTCCGGTAATATGTAGAAGAAAAGAATTCATGTTAGCTTCTAGAGCTGGCTTTATTCCCGCTTTTTCTTTTTCCACCCCTGTTATTGCGGCCACCCTTTTGAGAGCTGCTTTTATTAGAGCTTCCTGTCTCTTTACGCATACTACGAGAACAACTCATATGTGAAGTTAGCATTTCGCTATTGTTGAGGTCGTCGCCACTAAGAGGGCTAGAATAGCCGGAAGTTGCTGGGCCATCGATCAGATTTCCAATATTGTCTTCGTTATATTCTGATTTCCCTTCAGACTCATCGCGAGATGGAGCCACATTACCTTTACTTTCATTATTTTTTTGATTGGATTTAGCTTCACGCGTTCCTTGTCCACCAGGACGATGATTTTTGTGGCCGCCGGAGCCACGGCGCCCCTCGCGTTTTTGCGCGGTTGAATTTTGGTTGGCTATTTCATCTTCATCATCCGAATTTTGTGAAGAATTTTGCGGTGGGAATTCAGGCTTATAGTTCTTAACTACGTAAGACGATTCGATTGCACGATCTACCGGAGGAAGCGGAATTCCTGATGGTCGGTATGGAAGCGTCTTTCCCGGGTGTAAGTTATTTGAAGTGCTTGACTCATTAAAAATTGGTCGTAGAGCTGGCGGATGAAGGGGGCCATTCCATTCCAAAGGGGTCTCTAATATGGGGAGTGCTACCGGTAGTGCATTGTCTTCATGCTCATCTTGCCTGTCTCTGTTTCCACGGAATTTAGAATATGATTTGTGTTGGCTGCGCTCACCATGGCCTTTTGGATGCTCTCTCCATTTTTTATTATCTCTGTCCTTCCGGTGGCCTTGAACCGGCCTTTGCCGGTTTCCGCTTTGCTTCCAAAGGTTTTCGGCTAAAGACAATATCCACGGAGGAGCTTCTTTATTACTGGCCTTCAGATGGAGGGCGGCGATAAGAGCGCCAACGAAAGCCCCTTTTTGTTGGCGCAGTCGTCCCTCAATTTTTTTGGGTGGGGCTCCGTCCTCGAGCCACTTCCCGCTCATACGGCTTGCATAAAAACATGCTCGCAAAATCATATCCGTTTGAATTTTTGAAACACGAAGAGTTCGTAAAAGCCAAGCTCGAATTTTTTCAGAGCCCAAGAAGAATTTCATGTCTGGAAGCATTCCTGCTTTACGTTTTTCTGTTGGGATGCGTTCTTCAAATGCAGTAAGGATTATTTTCTGAACGGTTGGGAACATCATGATGGACAAGCCGACTTGAATCGGTAAGTCCTTGTCATCGTCCCATTTAGAATACTCGTCCCATAGTCTGACTGAATAATCCCATTCGTCATTACTGAGCTCCTCAAACCAAGGAGCAAATTCATTCAACACCTGTAGGCGCTTTGATTCAGATAGAAAAGAGCCCAAGGTTCGGTCTGCACAGACCTTTAACACTTCTTCACGAATACGATCTTTAGAAGTAGTGGAGAGCTCATTTGACGTTGAAGCAATTGCATCCGTTAGATCTGGGCTGTAACCCAGATCTAATTTCACCTTATGGCGAATGGCCCGCAAAATACGAATTGGATCATCCTTCATTCGGTCGGCCGCGTTGCCAATTGTGCGAACAATTCTGTTGTCTACATCAACCTTACCACCAACATAATCAACCAGTTCATTTGCGTCCGGATCATAAAATAAAGCATTAATAGTAAAGTCTCTTCGAGAGGCGTCCTGTTCGGCGTTGCCAAACTGGTTCAGGTCTGGGTAGCGCTTTCTCGCCTTCCTGGAGTCATCCTTTTCAACAACTGGTCCTCGGAAGGTTACAATCTCGTAGCGCCCCCCCCCTTTTTCCAGCATAACGTGCCGGAATCTGCGGCCAATAATCTTCCCATGAGGAATTACGCGCTTTATTTGATGCGGAGTGGCATTTGTTGCTATATCGAAGTCCTTGGGGCTTTTGCCGAGGAGTAAGTCTCGAACAGCGCCGCCGACGAAATAGGCAGAAAACCCTGCAGATTTCAGCATATGGAAAAAATTGAGTGCGTGGGGATCTATCGCGTCTTTGTTGATCATCATAAAACCAATTTAATAATAAGGGCTTAGCACAACCATTTGCGCCTCGGCAGCTCATCACTCTCTGGGTCTCCCGGAAACCTGAAATTTCCAAAGGGATTTAAATACCCATACCACAAATAACCCGTAATTGGGCGACAGATTTGCTAGTAATTACCTTGACTTCAAGTTCGCCACCTGCAATTACTTTTTGGTACATCGACTACTGTTGCTTAGGAGTGACACAATGCCAGCAAAAAAGGCTGCAAAAAAGGCTGCAAAAAAGGCTGCAAAAAAGGCTGCAAAAAAGGCTGCAAAAAAGGCTGTCAAAAAGGTTGCAAAGAAGACTGCAAAGAAGACTGCAAAAAAGGTTAAAGCGTTCAGAAAGGGAGCAGTCAAGAAAAAGGCTGTGAGTAAGGCAGCTCCAATAAAAGCGGCGAAGAAGGTTGCAAAAAAAGTTGTAAAAAAAGTAGTGAAAAAAGTCGTAGCAAAGCCAGCAGCAGCCCCAGCAAAAAAAGCTGCGAAAAAAGTCTTGCTATCTAAGGCCAAAGATAAGGCAAAAATAGATGCAAAATCGACGGTTAAGAAGCTTGCAGCCGTTGACCAAGAGAGAAAAATTCAGGAATCTATTGCTGTTAACGAAGCTAAACGTTGTCGCGAACCAGGTTGTGAACACTTAGCGGTGATTCAGGGATACTGTCGTCTACATTATATTAAGAATTGGCGCCGGATTAAGAAGAAAGAATCAATTTTGGCTGCTGGGCAGCTAGATGGTTATGTTGAAGAATTGGTGGCCAAGTATCCAGACAAGTATCTAGACGCCATTAAAAATGATTTGGCCTCTGAGAAAGAATGGACAAAGGTTGTAGCAGATCTAGAGCTTAGCGATAGCGACGATGATTTCAATATCGATGATGGTGATAGTGGTACAACTGTTGAAGAGGCAACTGGTCGCCAAACGCCCACTTACGCTCGGGATGACGACGAATTCTAGTCATTTGAGTGGGTAAAGTAATAACGCAATGAGCTAATTTAGATAAAGTGTTCGCGCCTCGTCGGAAAACTGTCGAATTCCATGGGGATTTCTTGTTCTTGTTGCGACGCAGACATATAATTTTAATAGGTATAAAATAGGCGCAGAAAACCCATTGGAGGGGTTCAAGTTGTTTGGAATTAGTGCAAAGCAAAACATTGTAGGATTAGATGTCGGTTCGAATGCAGTCAAGATTGTAGAACTTGAAAAGAAGCGCGGCGGACTTCACCTTGCCTCGTTCGGTGCAGTTGGATTACCGGAAGACTCAATCGTTGATGGTGAAGTTCTGAATCACACGTCTGTTGTGGATAGTATTAAAACTCTTGCCAACGAATTGAATATTGCTGCGTCTCCAGTTTGCACATCCGTTTGTGGATCATCACTTATCGTAAAACATATTTCCATTCCAAAAGTTCCACTGAGGGAGCTAGATGATCAAATTTATTGGGAGGCTGAGCAATATATCCCATTCGATATGGCTGAAATTAATATGGACTACGAGATCGTGAATGCAGATGGCGATCATGGGCAGATTGAGCTTATCTTAGTTGCAGCAAAAAAAGACTTTATTGAAAAGCGATTGACCACAATTCGTGATGCCGGATTCGATCCTCAAATTCTAGATGTGGATGCATTCGCGTTAGCAAATATTTACTGGGAAAATTATGACGTGTCAGAAAATACTTTTAGTGTGCTTATTGATCTTGGCGCAGCCATGACAAAAATTAATATAGTTACGCAAGAGACAACGCTATTCATGCGAGATATCGCAGTCGGCGGAAAAAATTTAACGCAAGAAATTCAGGATAAACTTGGGGTGTCGTTTGAAGAAGCAGAAATTTTGAAGATTGATGCGGCGACCTCTGAGCAAATCCCAAAAGAAGTGCTAGAGGCTATAAATACAGTTTCAGAAAATATCGGCCTTGAATTGCGTAGAAGCTTAGATTTTTTTATTGCATCAAATGCTGATTATCCGATTACAGGCGCTTATGTTTGTGGTGGGGCATGTAAAATGCCTGGTCTGACAAGTGCGCTAGAAGACATGCTCGGCTTGCCTGTGTACTATTTAAACCCCTTTGAGCGAATTGGCTATAACTCACAGGTGTATAATGATGAGTTTATTGCAGCGATTGCATCCAGTGCAGCTGTGCCAATGGGTTTGGCAATGAGGAATTTTGAGTAAGGGATGCTGAGAATAAATCTGCTACAGATGAAATCAAAATGGATAGCGTCCGGAGTCCTGGCCGAGGTCTTGGGGCCTCTTGGTCTCACCGAGGTTTCCACTGAGGAGCTAGCTAAACTTCGTGTTATTTTACTTAAAACTATCTGCATTGTAGTCGGAATATATCTTGGTGCAGCCATCCCCGCTCATTTTTTGCAAAAGGAGATCGATGAAGTAAATGTAGAGATCGCTAAAATGAATACTCAATTAGAAAAACTACGCCTAGAATTAAAGGCGAAACAATCAATTCGTGAAGAAATGAAAGCGATGGCCGAAAAAGAGGAGGAAATTAAACGGAAGATAAAAATTATTTCTAAATTGAAACAGGAGCGATATTCTGCATTCAGGGTAATGGATACGGTGAGCCTGCTTATTCCTAAAGAAGTCTGGATTAAGAACGCCGATTTTTCAGGGGCAAAGCTGAAGCTCCAAGGGGAGTCTTGGGAATTTATTCCCATCAATGAATTCGTGTCAGGATTAAAACAAAGTCAAGTTTTTACAGACGTAAAACTTGTCGCGGTTAATTCAAAACTTGCCTCGAATCAAATTGAAGGCATACCAAAGTCGCTGCAGAAGATTAAGAGTTTTGAAGTCCAAATCACCATAAATCAGGATTTTGGCAAGGAAAAGGAAAAGGAAAAGGGAAAGGAAAAAGAGAAGAAAAAGCCAGAGGGCAAGGCTTAGGGTATAATGAATCAATTACAGGAAATATTTTCAAAAATCTCCTGGTTAGTGGTCATTTCAATTGTGGCTGCTTGGGGTGCATATTGCGTCTTTTTCCAAGACCGTTCTCAGCTTGAGCAGGCAAAGACTAGGCGTAAAGGTGCGAAGGTTGAAATTAAGAATCTCCAGGATAAAATTCTAGAAGCGGAAGAATTTGAAGGGCAACTCAAGAAAAAGAGGGAAGATATTGCTGAGCTTGAGGCAAAGCTTCGAACAGAGCGCGCCGGGCTACCAAAGATGCTTAATATTCCTGAATTATTAAATGATCTTTTGTTTGAAGCAAAGCAAGTTGGGTTGGAGGTGAAGAAGATCACACCTGCAAGTAGCGATACAAAGCGCGAGCTCTACTTCGAGCGAAGTATCGATATAACTACGAGAAGCTCTTTTCTTCAGCTATTTATTTTTTTAGACCGACTTTCAAGACTAAAGCAACTGGTGGGTGTGGTTGAGGTGAAAGTGAGGGCATCAGGAAGTGGTGAAAAAATTACTTTGAAGGGCACAACTGGCGCGATGTCAGGAGCACGGTTATATGGAGGCGAAAAGTCTTATATCGCAATTGAGGGAAGTGTAAAGCTTCTCGCATTTAGGATTGATTAGTATGCATCGATTTTTATTTTTAATTTTTCTTGCAGTTGCCCTGGCAGTGGGTGTCTATGCACAGGAAACTAGCACGGGGGCCGGCGCCACTGCAGGTGAGGCAACAAGTACTACTCCGGCGGCAAGCACTCCTGCTACGGGTGAGGCAACAAGTACTACTCCGGCGGCAAGCACTCCTGCTACGG